>OLIT01000642.1_pt1 | contig 34162 bp, 28 predicted proteins | sample 1601341 | NCBI WGS metagenome assembly OLIT01 (sample SAMEA2452121, study PRJEB22498) | human gut metagenome | biome: human feces; feature: human gut; material: feces | place: Australia | collected 2012
CATATCTTTTTATGGTGAAATAGGTGTTGAAATTCCTAAAACGAGTAATGATCAGGTTACAACTGATATTTTGTTTAATTGGAGTACACCTTTGGTTTTGACACCAGCAGATTATGTCTTTGAACAACAATATTTTTTTTATGAAAAAAGTAGCAATATAACTAAAAATGCATATACTTTTCAAACTACTAGATTAAGGTGTGGTTATATTGAAGAAGAATATATTGTATTATCTCCTCGAAGGGAAGATGCAGGCGTTGCATATTTGGTATATTCTTTTGATGATTGTATATCACAGATAAATGTGGATATGACAATGTGGAGTAATAGTGAATATTTATATACTTCAGATGGAAGTGTAGCCTTATTACAAGTGAAGGATAATAGTGGTAATTGGATAACAGTATTGGATTTGTTAAATGATATAACATTATCAACGGATCGAAATAATCCTAATAATTATATCATCTCTTTTCCTGAAAATACTAAAGAATTTAGGTTCTATGTTGCAAGTGCACAAATTGGTAATCGTAACAAAGGTAGAGTGTGTATTGGCAATATAGAAATATTTATTAACTATTAATATAAAAAATATTTTAAATAAAGATAAACGAGAAAGTAATCCTAATTTTTGTTAGTGGTTCACTAAATATACCGGTATTTTAGCAGATTTATATTGATTCAATTTTAAAAATAATTTATATAGCACAAAGAAACTACAAAAGTTGACTAATCATGAATTGAAAATAGCAGTATAATATAGGATGATTAAAATTTGTAAGTCATAGGAGATTGCTTATTGCAATCTTTTTAATTTAACAAAATATATACATATAATTTCTTTTTTGATAAATACTATTTATAGGAGGAATTGAACAATGGAAAAAACGAATGAATTAAACAAATTCTTATCGTATATGCATATGGGAAATACTATTTATAGAATTTATTTAGAACATGCAAAAAAATTAGAAAATGAAAAATTAATTCATCTTATAATTGAAATACAAGAAATATTCAAAACTCATGAAGAAGCAATTGCAAATTTGATTAAGGAATTTGATGAAAAACCTACTGATGATTTAACGTTTGCGGGAATGATGGGAGTGTATAAAGAAAAATTAAAGACTTTTGATAATGCATTTGATATTTGTTTAAGTGCCATAAAAGCAACCAATATGGGAATGATAAGTGCACTTCGATTTTTAGATGAAAACAAGGAACTATCAAAAGGAATTAAAGAATATATTATTAAAGTTATCGATGACTATGGAATTATTATAAATAAACTTAAAGAATTTCTTTTACAAGAATATAGATAGAAATTCAAAAAAGACTTCTGTATAGAAGTCTTTTTATTATAAATAAAGTAACAAAATCTATTTATTGAATAAAACAAAAAACTATGATATAATAATAACAGAATATGATGTTAATGAGGTAAATATGAAAGATAAAACAGTACTATATAAAATTTCACAAGGAATGTATGTGTTATCAACTAAAGGTGCAAGTTGTTTTGTTGATGCGGTTAGTCAAATTAGTGGTGGTGAGAATCCACTTGTTTGTGTTGCCGTAATGAAAAAAAATTATACAAATGAAGTCATGCATAAAACCAATCATTTTGCTTTAATGGTTTTTGGCAAAAATGATAATCCTGATATTATTAAGACTTTTGGTTTTTCCTCATCTAAAGAGATGGATAAATTTGCTAAATATGAATATTTTGAACAATTAGATGTGAAAATATTAAAGTCGATGATAGGATATATGCTGTTAGAGAAGGTTGATACTATTGAAAATGAAACGCATACTTTATTTATTGGTAAAGTCATTGATGCTGATAAATTTAAAGAAGAGGAAGCAATGACATATAGTTATTATCAAGAGCATAAGGAAGAATTATTAAAAGTTCAAACTGAACGAGGAAAAACAGCTTGGGTATGTTCGGTCTGTGGTTATGTTTATTATGGTGAAGAATTGCCCAATGAGTTCACTTGTCCAGTTTGTATGATGCCAAAGGAATATTTTAACCTAAAAAAAGAGGAACTATAGTAATGGTGAATCATGATAAAAGATCCTATTATTTTATTAAGTTATATTAATACTAAACTACGCGATCATTATTTAAACTTAGATACACTATGCGAGGATTTAAATTTAAATAAGGCACAAATAAATGATATTCTCAATAAAAAAGGGTATTATTATGATAGTATTTTGAATAAATTTGTTTATAAAGGAGAAATGAAATGATTAAAAAATTATGGTTAGTATGCTTTATTTTGTCAATAGTTTTGACACTGACATCATGTGCAGCTCAAATAGAAGATACAAATGGTACTGATAATTATGATTTAAATACGCTTACAGATGAAGATTTTTTTAAACAATCAAATGTTACTAAGTTTGGAAGTGTAACTTCTAAAATAAACAATCAAGCGACTTTAAAAGTTAAAAAAATGTCGGGAGTTGAAGTGTTAGACAAAATTAATGTATCATCAGGTAATTTAACTATTCATACCAATCTAAAAATTACAGCAGGAAATATTAAACTGGTTTTAATTTATAATGATGAAATTATTAAAGAATTTAAAATCAATGAAGAAGATAGTTATACAGGTATAGTTAATGGGGTATATTATTTAAAAATAGCAACAGAATCGGCGAATTTTAATTTGCAATATACGATTATAAAGTAAAAATGTAGTATAAATCACATATGATTTATACTACATTTTTCTTACTTTTTGAAGTAAGGTTTACTCCTAAAATTCCTCCTACTACTGATGTTAATAAATATACACCATATTAGTAGGTTGAAATGATTGTTTTGATAATAATTTAACAATTATTATGATAGCAATAATGATGAAGGTAGAAATAAAACTTGAAAGAAAACCTTTCTTTTTTTCGGTTATTCCTGTTAACAGACCATAAATAAAGAAAATAATAGCACCGATAATAAAGGAAGTTCGATAAATACCAGCTGTGGATATATCAATTTTTTCTTTATAGATTAAAAAAGTATAAATTAGAGAAGTTATGAACAAAATAAATAATGTAATTAAAAAAACAATTGATTTTTTTAAAAGATATTGCATAATGAATCACCAATAAAGTATATGCAATGGAAAGGAAAAAAAGAAGAAAATGCATAATTTATTTATTATTTTATTTAGAACAATTTTAGGATATGTTTTACTTACTATATCTATGAAAATTATGGGAAAAAGAGAAATAGGTCAATTAAGTGTTTTTGATTTTTTAATTGTATTATCAATTGCCGATATCATGATTATTGGAATTGAAAATTATGATGAAAGCATTTGGTATTTTATTGCACCTTTAATTACAATTGTTTGTTTACAAAAATTAGTGGCTTTTATTGATTTAAGATTTCCTAAAATAAGAGATAAAATTGATGGAAAAGAGAAGATGATTATTTATAAGGGTGTGATACAGTTAAAAACTATGAATGAAGAAAAATATAATATGAATGATTTATATACGCAATTAAGATCTAAAGATATAAGATCCATTGAAGAAGTGGAGTATGCAATTTTAGAAACCAATGGTAATTTAAGTGTTTTTACTTATGAAGAAAATCAAGATAATACTTTTCCTTTACCACTTATTGTGAGTGGTCAAATAGATGCTGAGGCTTTAAAGTTGACTGGTAAAAATAAAAAATGGTTAAAAAATGAATTAAAAAAACAAGGAATAAAGAGTGAAAAAGAGGTTTATGGTGCAACTCTTTCTAATAATAGTTTAAAAATTGTAAAATTTAAAAATCAAAAGGTTGAAAATAAAAACGAAAAATGATATAATAATTCAAAAGGAAAAGTAGAAAATGTCTTCAAAAATTGATATTAAAAAAATTGATAAAAATTTTTCTTCTCATCTGTCTAACGACATTTCGTATAGATGGATAAATCCCTTGAATGTATCTGATATCTCAGTATATGGTTTTAATTGGTTTCAAAAAGATCGAAGATATCATCGATTTCCACAAGATAGTGATAAAAAAATGGAAAAATTAGATGGTTCTGTTGGTGTTCTTGCTAATAATTCATCTGGTGGAATGCTAGCCTTTTGGGGTTCAATCCAATCGCTTAAAATTAGAGTAAAACTTTCTTATATGTTCAATATGGGACATATGGCTTATACTGGACAAGCAGGTTTTGATCTTTATATGGGAGAAAATTTTGATAGTCTTAAATTTTATCGGACTGCTAATTTTAATTTTAATTATAATCATTATGAATTTACTTTTTTTGATAGGAATGAAGCACTCAATCAACTTTTTGTCTTAAACTTTCCCCTTTATGCATCAGTTGAAGAAATTTTAGTTGGTGTTAATGAGGATGCGGAAGTGAAAAAAGTTGAAAATTTATTTCCTAATGAGGGTAAAATTGTCTTTTATGGAACCTCAATTACACAAGGTGGCTGTGCTAGTAGACCAGGAATGAGTTATACACAAATTATTTCTAGGCATTTAGGATATGAATGTTTGAATTTTGGTTTTTCTGGAAATGGAAAGGGACATATTGAGGTTGCTCAAATTTTATCCACAATTGAAAATGTTAAAATGTTTATTTTAGATTATGAGGCAAATGTAGAGTTTACAAGATTAAAAAGTACATTAAAACCATTTGTTGCAGAACTAAGAAAAAAGTATCCAACTGTTCCAATCTTTATAATAAGTAAGATTATTTTCAGTTCGGAAACGCATTTTTCAAAAGATGCAGAAGAGGAATGTATGATTCGTAGTTATCAAGAAGAATTTGTAAAGACATGTTCTATTTTTGACAAAAATATCTATTATATAGATGGAAGGACACTACTTGGTGATGATTTTAATGAAAAGACTGTTGATGGTGTTCATCCAAATGATTATGGTTTTGCAAGTATTGCTAGAACTATAGAAAACAAAATAAAAGAAAAATTATAAGTAAAGAGGTGTTAAAATGGAAGAAAAAGATAACATTGTAGATGTAGAATCAGAGGTAATTGAAGAAAAAAAGGTGGATAATACAGGAAATTCCAATCAAAATGATCAATCTAATACGATTCTTTTTTCAATTTTAAGTTATATAGGTATTTTATGGTTAATCCCTTTATTGGTAGAGAAAAATGATAAAGTCGTTAGATTTCATGTAAATCAAGGTATAGTTTTATTCATATTTGATATTATTGGCTCAATTGCCGTAGGTATTTTATCAGCTATTTTTGTCTTTATACCAGTTATTAGTTTTTTGGGAGTTGTTATTGCTTCCTTATTTGGTATTTTATGTTTTGTACTGATGATAATTGGAATTGTAAATGCTGCTAATAAGAGCGAAAAACCATTACCTATTATTGGCAAATTTCAAGTTTTAAAATAATTAAAAAAAATTAAGAGTTTTCTCTTAATTTTTTTCTTTTAAGAAAATTTTGTTTAAAACTTTCTATCCATATGAGTTTTTGCCAAATTGCTAAGCTTAAAATAATAATACTTGTAATACCTAAGATAAATAAATAATGTACATCCCATTTTTTCAACAGAATCGCAACACTAAATCCAATGATTGAAATAAGGATTAGAGAAATCATTGAAGAAAGTTGAAATCTAAATTTAGTAATTTTTATTAATTGAATTAGATTTACGATAAAACCTAATATCATGGTTGCTGTTGTAGCAATTAATACGGAATTTAGACCAATACATGGTATAAAAGATAGAACAACTAAAAGGAGTAATCTGGTTATGTGAATTATAGTTGAAGTTATAAAAACTTTTTTGGCATAACCACTTGCTTGTAAAATAGCAACAATTGGAATGTGCAAATAATAGCAAATAAACATAAAGGTCAAATACTTAATGTAAGTAGTGCCCTCAGTAGTACCATAGATTAAGTTCATATATTCATTTGCAAATAAAAATAAATTGATAGATAAGATAATACTAGGTATTAAACAAAAAGTTAGACTTTTTCTTATGTAATAATGAAGGGAATTAGTTTTATTTAGGGCACTGGCTTCTGAAACACTTGGAACCATGGCAGTTGATAAAGCAAAAGGTAGAAAAGAAATAAAGGTTAGAAGAGGTATGGTATAAGCATCTAGAATAGTATATGTTGTTTGAATATCAGTTACTTTATAACCTAAGTAACTTAAAATAGTTGTGTAAAGAATAGGTTCTAGAAAATAGGTAAAGTTTCCGATTAAACGTGATGTAGTAGTGGGAACTGCCATAGCAATGATTGCTTTTCCTTCCCCACTAGTGTTATCATATGATTCAATGGGATATTTTTTAATCTTAATCAAACTATAAATAATAGCACAAATTTCACCAAAACTAAGAGCTAGAAGGCAAAAAAAAGTTGCGGTAATAATTCCATATGGTAACATAATATAAAGAAAGATAAGACTAAAACCAATTCGGCCAATTTGTTCAATCAAATTACCTAAAGAAGAAATATGCATTTTTTTAATTCCTGTAAAGTAACCTTTTAATCCATCGCTGATACCTACAAGCATAATCAAAGGTGCACCCGCTAATAAAGGATAGAAAAGATCTTCATTTTTTAAAAAATGAATAGTTAGAGGTTTTAAAAAAATAAGATATAGAATAAGCATAATAAAGGATAATAAAACCGAATATAAACATGATTTTTTAACTAATTTTTTTGGTGAATATTTCCTACTTACAATAGCTTCTGAAACAAGTTTACTAATTGTAATATTAAGACTAAATCCTGCTATACTTATAAAAAGCATAATGGTAGGAAAAGATAAAACATATAAACTCATTCCGTTTGTACCCAGCATTCTGGTTATAGCAATTTTATTGATCAGACCTAACATTTTCACTACAAAGTTAGTAATGATTATAATTAAAGTATTGATAAAAAAGGTATTATTTTGTTTTTTATTCATAACATTTTCTCCATTCAAACTATCATATGATTATGTTGCATAAATTATTTAAAAAAATAATTAGCATTATCAATAAAATTATCAACAAATTTCTTTATAAATAAACAATTTTTTGGTATAATATATTGTAACAATTTGATAGTTACTAATAGAATAGTAGAGGTGTAGATGATGAATTATAAAGATTATATTGCAATTATTGAAGATTTTCCTGTTAAAGGTATTTCTTTTAAAGATATTACTCCTTTAATGCAAAATGGTGATGTGTTTAAAAAAGCATGTGAAGAATTAACAAATTATGCTAAAAAAGTTGGAGCAACTGTTATTGTTGGTCCAGAATCAAGAGGTTTTATTTTTGGTTGTCCAGTTGCGACTAATTTAGGAATAGGTTTTGTTCCTATTAGAAAACCTGGTAAGTTACCACGTGAAGAAATTCGAGCTGAATATAGTCTAGAATATGGTAAAAATACTTTATGTATGCATGCTGATGCCATCAAACAAGGAGATAAAGTTTTAATAATTGATGATTTGCTAGCAACAGGTGGCACAGTTCAGGCTGCTATTTCACTTGTTGAACAACTAGGTGGTGAAGTAGTTGGATGTGCTTTTTTGATTGAACTTACTGGTCTTAAGGGGCGCGAAATACTAAAAGATTATAATATTTTTTCAATGATTGATTATGAATTTTAATTGTTAATTCATAACAATTCATTTTAAAATGAAAGGAGGTATGTTATGAATCAAGAAGGTTCTATTACGATTAATGATATTTTAGATTTAGCTAAAACTTATTTACACGAAGAAAAAAATATTCACTTGATTGAAAAAGCATTTTTGATAGCAAAAGAAAAACATGATGGTCAAATGCGTAAATCGGGAGAACCATATGTTCAACATCCTCTTGAAGTTGCATATATTTTGACGAATCTACATGCTGGACCTAGCACAATTGCAGCAGGTCTTTTACATGATGTGTTAGAAGACACGGATATGACTAAAGAGGAGATGGCTTTAGAATTTAACAAAGATGTGGCTGAAATTGTTGATGGCGTGACTAAAATTAGTAAATTAAAATATATGACTAAGGAAAAAGCATTGGCTCATAATCATGAAAAATTATTGTTGGCTATGGCGAAAGATATTCGAGTCGTTTTAGTAAAAATTGCTGATAGATTGCACAATATGAGAACGATTCAATTTCATGAGGAATCAAAACGGAAAAGAATTTCACAAGAAACGTTAGATTTATATGCACCTCTTGCTCACCGACTTGGTATGTATAGAATTAAGGCAGAACTGGAAGATTTGAGTTTTAAAGCAATTGAACCTGAAGAATATCATAAAATCGCAAGTGAAATAACTAGTCGAAAGGCTGAACGTGAAGAAGATATTGAGATAATGAGTTCGCAAATAGATGAACTTTTAAAAAAACATTTCATAACAAATTATGATATAAAGGGTCGTATTAAAAATATTTATAGTATTTACAAAAAAATTATCAATAAAAATAAAAAATTAGAAGATATTTACGATTTACTCGCATTAAGAATTATCGTTAATACAGTAGAAGAATGCTATAGAGTTTTAGGTATTATTCATAGCATTTGGACACCACTACCCATGCGCTTTAAGGATTACATTGCAGTACCAAAACCGAATATGTATCAATCCTTGCATACGACCGTTGTTGGTAGAGCCGGTAAAATTTATGAAATTCAAATTAGAACCTATGAAATGGATAAAGTTGCTGAAATTGGTATCGCTGCACACTGGGCATATAAAGAAAATGCAGGTTATTCACCTGAAAAAGAACAATTAGAAATTACTAATAAGTTAAAATGGTATAAAGATTTAACTACTTATGTTGAAAATTCTGATCATGAAGATCCATTAGATAGTATTATTGAAGATATTTTTAGTGCTAATGTTTATGTTTTTAGTCCAAGAGGAGATGTTTATGATTTCCCTGCAGGTTCTATGCCACTTGATTTTGCATACCGAATCCATTCAGATATTGGTAATAAAACAATAGGAGCTATTGTAAATGGTAAAATTGTTCCTCTTAGTTACAAACTAAAAACAGGAGATGTTATAGAAATTAAAACAAGTAATACATGTGCAGGACCTACGAATGCTTGGATAAAACTGGCTAAAACCTCGCATGCTAGAACTAAAATAAAAGGATTTATTAACAAAAAACAACGGGATGAAATTGTTGCAAGAGGTAGTGAGGAGTTTAATACTGTTGCCAAAAGTCTTGGCTATAATCCAACAAATTTGGATGAAAAAACAATTACCACTTTCTTTTCCAAATATAATTTTAAAACACCAGAAGATTTACTGTGGTGCATTGGTAAAGGAGAATTGTCAGCACTTGCGGCAATGAATCGTATTTTAGGTTTAACGGATACTAAATTAGACAATGAGACCGCATTAAAACAATATAGTGAAAGTAGTTCAAATACTAGAAAACAAGTTGCGCACAATGGGTATGGAATTATTGTCGAGGGATTAGATCGAGCAAAAATTAAACTAGGTAATTGTTGTCAGCCCGTTTATGGTGATGAAATTGCTGGATATATTTCTAAAGGTAATGGTATCATTGTGCATCGATTAAGTTGTCCTAATATTGATAAAAACGGTAGTGAAAGATTTATTAATATTTATTGGGATAAAGAGTCACATGGCAAGGTTTTTGATACAACCCTTAAAGTTTCCGCATTTGATCGTAAAAATTTATTAGCTGATATTATCAATATATTAAATACTTGTAATGTTACTATTGCATCTGTTACACTTAATAAAAATAGAAATGGTGAATGTATTGTAAAATTTAAATTACAAGTGGCTAATTTAATCGATTTAAATAATACGATTCTTAACCTTAATAAAATGTCTGAAATTTATGATATTGAAAGGATTTTTAAATAATGAGAGTAATTATTCAAAGAGTTTTAAAAGCCGATTGTATTGTTAATAAAGAAATTGTTTCTTCAATTCATCATGGTATGATGATACTTGTTGGATTTACTCATACGGATAGTGAAAAAGAAATAGAACAAATGGCCCTAAAGATAGCAAAATTGAGAATTTTTGAAGATTCTAATGGTAAAATGAATTTATCCATTCAAGATGTTGGAGGTAGTATTTTATCTATTTCACAATTTACACTGTATGCTAATTCCAAAGAGGGGAATAGACCATCTTTTATACAAGCTATGAATCCTAAAATAGCATCTGAATTATATGAAAAATTTAATCAAAAAATAAACTCACTAGGTATTCCCCTTGTTTCTGGTATCTTTGGTGCTGATATGAAACTGGATATGATTTGTGATGGACCTGTTACTATTCATTTAGAGTATTAGGAGGAAAGAATGTATCGTAACATTATTTTAGAATTTTTGGCTAACAATGATCAAACACTACATGAAAATGGATGTTATCAAATGACAATAGTTCTTTTTCCCTCTCAAACTTTAGGTTGTAATCGACTATTTAAAGAAGATGATGATGTAACTATTTATCATATTAAAAATCCATATACTTTTGAAAAAACTTATTCAATGCATAATTTAGAAGGAACTATTGTTGAATTGTTGATTGAAGATCAAAATAAAAAAAAGTTTTCTTATAGTGATTTTCAATATGAGATAAAAGATCCATATTATTTAAAAGATATTAGAGAACAAAAATTTTTATCAATAGAAGTAATGCCTATATTTACTGACAATGATTTCATTGCTTGTGCTCTGAATTATAGTAATAAAGAAGAAATGGATTTACATATTTCTAATAAAAAATGGTCCACATTTATTCATAAACTTTTGGAAGAACAAGATAAATTTTATAGTGACGATGTATTATGGAAAATTATAGAAAATGAAAATTTATATTATATTGTAAAAAATATTAATAGAAATAAATATTTTATGAATAAACAATTTCAAGATGATTATCAATATTCAAAAAATCTTATTTCAGTTCAAGATAAAGAATATTCACAATTGAAAAAACACCTTTCAATGTTTAAGAAAATTGTAGATGATAAAATAGAAATTTATTATTTAGCAAAAAATTTATGTAGTGATTTAGATAATCAGGTAGATGTATATTTATTTGCGTTAATCAATCACCATCATTTTAAAGAAAAGTATGCTTTTATATTTGCAAAAGATTTAGAAGATCATCAGCCTATAATAGAATTTTCAAAAAAATATTTCATGGCCATTAAAAAAGTAATACCTGATAGTATTTGTAAATTTTATCAAATTGATAAAAATACAGTTGGGATAGTCATTAATCGTGAAATAAAGAAAAAAGAAGAAGTCGATTTGCGTTTCATTTTAAAAAAAGAATATTTTATATTGGTAAATTTTCCTAAAAATTTATCGTTAGAAACAGATTTAGAAAAACTTTCTTTATATTTAAATGATGTTTTACCAACAGAATTCAATTTACATCACTATAAAGAATATTGTCATCAACAAAATCTTCAAAAATTAGAATGTGATTCTGTTTTTGAAAGTAAATCAAAAATAATGATTAAAGCAGATACGATGAAAACAATTGGTCAAATCATAAATCCTATTTTACCGGATTATTATAGTATTGCTAATTATCAAATTTTTGAAAATGCTATGATAAATATGTTTGATACGAGTTTAAAAAAAGATTTTGAGAGACCTATTTTTACTATTTTGACTAAATCTCTTGCAAGAAGAAAAATATATGAACAATTAAAAAAAATAATTATAAAATATCCTGAAACTAAAATAATTTTGCATACAGCTAAAATTTTTAATGAATCAGTAGAAAGCATTTATCATGCTATGATTAAGATAAAAGAACTAGGTTATATCATAATTATAGATTCTAGTATTTTTATGAGTCTTAAATATAATATTTGTTTGAAGTTAGCAGATGCCATTTTGATTCGAAAAAATGAATTAACCAATTCACTAATTAGTAATAATCCATTTAATCAAAGATTATTTAACACGTATTATGAGTATGGTAAAGTAGTAATTTTTGAGGGGATTCCTAAAGAATGTGATGTTGAATTGATCAATGAATTAACATGTTTAATAATTGATAAGAATTAAATATGTTGAAATAGGAAAACTGAAAGGAACATTATCATGAAAAAAGTAAAAGAATTTTTATTATCGATTATTTTACCTCGAAAAATGTATCGTCATCATAGTATGAAAGTTATATATTCGGTATTCGTTTTTATATTGTCAGCATTTCTATTATTATTTTCAATAAATTTATCCACTAAACGTTTTATGAAAGATATGATTGGTAGTGTTAATTTTGAAGAAAATGATTATAAGGTGGTAAATGAGATTCAACTACCAAAATATCGAATTGCTAAGTCAAATAGTGGTGGATATTATTTAGATGTAGAAGAAGTAGGAGAAGATGGAAAAGCAGACAATTTTAAAGGTGTTTTTGAAATTTTATTTGAGGATAGTAAAAATAATCAACTAAAATTAAATATCGTTTTTGATGAAAGTTGTGATTTATTTGGTGATGATCCTGCAAAATCAGTTGATAAAGATTTGTTTGATTTAAAAGGGTATATGACACAAACTCGCGAAGACAAAACGACTTATCTTCTTTATATATTTACTAAAAAATTATTTTATTATTTGTATGATTTAGGTCAAGAAAAAGATAGTAGTGGAAAATGGGTAGATAATGCTAATACTAGATATGGTTCATATGAAATGGATAACAATGGAGCATATAAATACTATTTACCGACTGATGTCTCAGAGGTAATGGATGAAAATGGGCCTATTTTAAATCAATATGGTAATTATGATACTAGTCTTTGGACAACAGAAACAACCAAAGATGCTAAAACTATAATTGATGGAAAAGAATTTTCAGCTCAAAGAAGAATTAAAGATGATATGCTATATGCCATTTATAATGGTAAATATGTGTATGGTAATATTGATATTGATAAAATAAATGCTGAAAGCGATGCTGTTAATTTTGGGAAAAATAATGATATAAAATATGTTTTAACAAATCATGTAGAATTGATGGCAGAAGCAGAAGCCAATATTCAAAAAAGTATGTATTCCTCTTTTGTTGTTATCATTAATATTGTTTTTCCGTTAGTTTGGGTTTTCATTACGTGGTTATTATCACGTAAATTTGTAATGAATAAATTTAAAGAATATTATGCAATTTGTTCAATTACGTATATTACAACCTCAATTTTAGGCTTTATTTTAGGTTTCTTTATTAAATTTGATATTTTAATGTTTATTTTGTTAATTATTGAATTAATTTATTATATTTTTGTAACTTTTAGAATCAATACGGATCCTAATTTATTGAATCCAAAAGATGAGGAAAGAAAAGATGATAGTAATGATAATAATAAACCTGAAGTGGAGCAACCTGCTATAACATTTAAAAAAATAAAATCTGATGATGCTTATCATGTTGAATAAAAAAAAAGAAAAAAAATCATAAATTAAGGTTATCCTTCATATAGTGTATTGACTAAAGGGGGATTAGTTTATGAAAAAAAATCAACTTGCTTTAATCTTCTTAACCTTAATTACAATGCTAGCTGTTTGGTATTTTAAGAGTCCAACTGCAGAAAAAGATGATGATCCGACTATTATTGTTACAAATTCAAAAAATCAAGTATTGGCTAGTATGAGAGAGGCTATTAGAAATGAAAGAAGTCAAAAAATTGCAGATCTCAATAATATTATTGCTGACGAAAATGCGACAATTGTTAGTAAAACTGCCGCAACCTTAGAAAAAGAGCAATTATCAACAATTTCTGAACAAGAAGTATTACTAGAGATTAAAGTAATGAATTTAGGCTATTCAGACGCTTTTGTTCATAGCACTGCTAGTGGTGTTGAAGTAATTGTTATTGCGAATGAATCTAGTGCTACTGCTGCACTTGATATTATCAATATCATTCACGAAACTTTAGATAAAACAGAGAGTGTTGTTGTTAATTTTATGACAGCAGATCAACTAAAACAAGCATAAAACCATAAATAGATAGACCTTCTATTTATGGTTTATCTTTTTATGAAAAAGAAAAAATAAGACATAATATTAGATAAGGTATAAAAATGAATAATTATTTAAAAAACGAACGCTATTTTGTAATGAAAATCCGAAAAAATTTAGATTATCAAACATTAGAAAAATTTTTTCAAGGTGTTTCTCTTGCAAAAAATAAAATAAATTACTTATTTACTCATAATTGTTGTTATCTCAATGGTGAACTAGCATCAAAGCATTCAATTTTAAGATATAATGATTATTTAATGGTTGACATTAGTAATTTTGAACATTTAGATTATTTGCCACTTGATTATAATCTTAAAATTTTATATGAAGACGACTATTTGTTAATTGTGAATAAACCATCAGGTTATATTATTTATCCAGATAATAAAGAAAAAAATGGTACAATGGCCAATATGATTGCTGCTTATTATCAAAAAAAACAGATGAATTGTACTATTAGACATTGTCATCGTTTAGATATGGACACAACAGGATGTTTAATTTATGCTAAGGATTTAATTACTCAAAGTGCGATGGAACAATTATTTGAAGAAAACAAACTTTTGAAAAACTATCTTGCAATTGTTGAGGGAAATGTTGTAAAAGATAGAGTCATTTCAACGCCAATTGCAAAAGATCGTCATCATAATAGTAAAATGATTGTCAGTAGAAATGGGGGAAAATGGGCCAAAACAATTTGTAAAGTTATATCTCATAATCAAAATTTTTCTTTGCTTAAGATAAGAATTGAATCAGGACGTACACACCAGATTAGAGTACATTTATCTAGTATTCATCATCCAATATATGGGGATGAATTATATGGTGCAAAAATAAAAACGAGAATAATGTTACATTGTTATCAAATTACCTTTGTTCATCCTATTTTAGGTAAAAAAATTGATATTAAAGCACCTATTTATAATGATTTTAAAGAAGTGATAAAAAAAGAGAAATTAACTTGCGAAAAACGAAAAATTTTGTTATAATGTAAAAGGTGATTAAAATGAAAAAAATAAAAGTATTTTTATTTATAATAGCAATTTTAAGTTGTGGCTTACTGGTTGGTTGTGATACAACAGGTAATACTGAAGATGGTGGTACTTCAAATATTATTCAACTAGAAACACCACAAAATATTCGTTTTGTCGAGTATAGTGGGAATTCTATTTTATTTTTTGATTTAGTAGATGAAGCAAACAGTTATCAGATTACAATTTTTAAAAATAATGTTTACCATAGTAGAATTGATATAACAAATGAAGAAGCTGTTCTTGGTATTTTGTTAAAAGATTTAAGTGAAGGTGAATATTCGCTTACAATTAAAGCAATGGCAAAAAGTGGTAGCAAGATTTTAAATTCGCAAGCAAGTGAAGCAATCTCTTTTACAATTGATGGTAGTGGTGATATTTCTGGTACTAAATATAATGTAGTTTTTGATAGTAATGGTGGAACTCAGGTCACAACGCAACTTGTATCAAGTGGCAATTGTGCAAGTGAGCCGACCAAACCTAGAAAAACTGGATATGTGTTTGTTTGTTGGCTATTAGATGGTGCTGTATATGATTTTGACACTCCAGTAATTTCTAATATTACATTAGTCGCTTCTTGGCAAAAAAGTGATAATCCAGATGATGAAGATATTGAGTTAAGTGAATATTATGCAGCAGCTAAAGATTTAACAGGTACTGCCCTTAAAAATAAGTTACGTAGTATTATTTCCACAAATGTTAAAAATACAACTTATAGTTTTTTAACTTCATCTAATGGTCTGCCATATACCGATGCAGATCCAGAAATTGCTGGAAACATAATTTTATTTTATGGTAAAGTTTCTGTCAAAGCAAGTAGCAGTTGGAATCGTGAACATGTATGGCCAAAATCTAGAGGATGGTTTAAAACAAGTGGTGCTGGTGCTGACATTCACCATATTCGTCCTGAAGATATGAATGTTAATAGTAAAAGAGGAAATCTAATAATGGGAATAGTATCAGGAGGAAAAAATAATCAATATACAAATGGGGTTTCTGGCGGATACTATAATAGTAATTTGTATGAACCAATTGATTCTGTTAAGGGTGATATCGCTAGAATTTATATGTATATGTTAATTAGATATGCGCAAACTGATTCATCTTATCCAATTACAAATGTTATTTCTTCTATGCAACTTTTACTACAATGGCATAATAGTGATCCAGTTGATGAATTTGAAAAAGTGCGCAATGAAAGATCATACGAGGTTCAAGGAAATCGTAATCCTTTTATTGACTATCCTGAATTTGCTGAAATGATTTGGGGATAATAAAAACATTTGATGCTAGTAATAGTGTCAAATGTTTTTTATTAGTGATCTAAATCTACATATGTGTGTCATATAGACATTGCAAAACGATATATAAATAAAAAAAGTCTTCTTTTTGAAGACTTAGATTTATAAAGATGGAGGCTCCGACCGGATTTGAACCGGTGATCAGGGTGTTGCAGACCCACGCCTTACCGCTTGGCTACAGAGCCATAATCAAGCATTTAATATTATATCAAATTTTTGCTTATTAGTCAAATAATTCAATTCAGATTTATAAATCTTTTTGTTGTATTATATGAAAAATAATGATATAATATAACAAAAAAGAGGAAAAGAGTATGAATATGAAAAAGGTAATTTTATTTATTGGTTTAACGTTTCTGATATTTTTAGTGACAAGCTGTAATAATGATAATCATAAAAATGAACATCAACATATATTGGAAACTATGTATGGATTTAGTCCCACATGTACTAATTCTGGTTTAAGTAATGGTACAAAATGTTCGATTTGTAATACAATTCTTGAACAACAAGTTGAAATACCTGCTTTAGGACATAATTTAGGAAATTGGGAAATTATAGAAGCAACATATACCCAAAATGGTAAGAAAAAAAGAAAATGTACTAGATGTGATTATTTTGAAGAAGAAGATATTCCAATGCTAGATGCTGAAGCCTATGTTGATGATATCATTAAAAGTGTAGTAATTCCAAGTGAAATTATGCAAGATATAACACTTCCTATTGCAATTGAAGGAGTAGATATCAAATGGAAAACTACAAATACTTATTTGCTTACCTCAGAAGGAAAAATAGTTGAAAGATATGCTAGTAATAAAAAAGTATCACTGATTGCAACCTATTATTTTCATAATTTTTCAAAAGAAGTTACATATAATATAGTAATTTTAGGATATACAGATGATGAAAAACTACAAATGGAAATGGATAAAATATCTTTTCCGGAAATGGTTAGTGGCAATCTTGATTTGAAAACAAATTTTAATTATGGGATTGTAGCAACTTATATATCTAGTGATCCTGATTGTTTAACAAATGAGGGAATTGTCACTTTACAAGATAAAGAAGTTATAGTATCTATGACAGTTATTTTAAAATTAGGAGAAAAGGAAATGGAAAAAACTTTTGATTTAAAATTGGCAAAATATGAGCCAGATGTTAAGAATCATCAGATTATTGAATATGCTAAAGATTTTGATATCAATACACAAGAGAATTTAAGTATTAGTAATGATAGGTTAGTTCTTGCCGATGATACTGTGACTGCTACATATTATTCAAAAGAAATAAATACTTTAGGCTTTACATCTTTAGTAGGTTCTTGGTCAGCGATTTCATCAACAGATGCTACTTGTGAATTAAAAATAAGTGTGAAAGTTGATGATGTATGGAGCGAATATATTACCTATAGTCCTTGGGGATTAGGTCTTCAAAATGCATCTTATGATCAAAATAATGGAATGATTAAATTAAGTACTGATGAAGTAATAGTGTTAAATAATAAAAAAGCCACTGGTATTAAATATTCCGTAACGCTAAATAGGAAATCCTTAAGTGTTGCTAGTCCTAAATTATCTTTAGTTAGTTTTGCTTTATCCATTCCTGATTATAGTTATTATGTTGACACCAAAGATTTGCCTAAAGAAGTTGTTTATGATGTTCCTAAATTGTATCAAGGTGCCGTACCTGTCATAGGAAATAGTATTTGTAGTGCAACTTCAACAACAATGTTGCTTAAGTACCATGGTTTTCATTTTAGCAGTTTTGATGCAGAATATGAACATCGTTATATTGCAAGTATTGTGCGTGACTATGGCAATAATATTTATGGGAATTGGGTATATAATACTGTTACAATGGGTGGATATGGGTTAAATTCTTATGTTGCAAGGATGTATTCTGTTGATGAATTAATTTATCATTTAGCACATGTGGGACCAGTAGCCTTAAGTGTAAAAGGTACGATGATTTCAAGTGAAAAAACTTATACAACTGCTGGTCATTTGATTGTTGCTATTGGTTATAAATATGTTAATGATGTACTTTATATTGTATGTAATGATCCAAATGTTGAAAATGTGTATTGTGAATATAGCCTTAGCGTTATCAATAATACATGGCGTAACATTACATATGTAGTTGAAAAATAGTATCATAACTTAAAATACTAAGAATATCTTAATTTATATTCTTAGTATTTTTTATATAGATTTTATATGAATGATAATTTTAGCGTTTTAATTGCAAAAAAGTCAAAATTATAGTATACTATTTTAGTAAGTTAGATGCACCCTTAGCTCAGTTGGTAGAGCAACTGACTCTTAATCAGTGGGTCTAGGGTTCGAGTCCCTAAGGGTGTACCATTAAAGTCACTCTATTAGTCTTCTGAAATTTAAGCGTTTCAGAGGGCTTTTTTTATATTTTGAGGTCAAATTACAAGAAATTCACAAAACATGAATTCAAAAAAATGAAAATTACATCCAAAATTACTAAAAATACATAAAAATAAAAGACCTATAGACCATCACTGACCTGACGGCTTTACACGGACTCGAACCATTGTTTAACGGGTCTTGGACCATAGAGGATTATGGGATTCGAACCTATAAGAATAGAATCAACAACTAAATAAAGAACATTATGCTCATAAGTAGTTTTACTTGTAGTCATTTTATATTACCAGGAATTAAAGGAGGTGAAGATACTATGAAAAATATTACTATGGATAATATATTAGATATTAGTGTATTAGCAAATAATGTTGATTTAGTTATTAATAAGTTATTAACTGATAAAGCAATATTAGTAATTGATACAGTTAATGGAACATTATCAAAATATGAATTATTAAAAGATGGAACGTGTGTATATATCAAGTGGAGAGTGTAATGGTAAAGTAGCTAGAGCATTTAATAGTGATTTATCTTTTTTCTTTACATAATACTAGATATAATAATGATTCAAATTTTGTACCCAATTTTAAGGGTTGCAGCAATTCTTTATTAAAAAAAACAATAACATATAGTTGATTTGAATAAAAACAATAGTTTATTCTTCAATAACAATTTTTGATGCATTTTTTTTGAAATTATATTGAAAATATATTGCACATTTTTTGAAATAAAATTACTTTGTATTTGCATTTTTTTTGATATTATGATACAATATAAGCGTGAGGTGTATTTATGAAAAGAAAACTTTTTGCTAATTTAATTAATTGGAAAAATAGTGTAAATAAAAAACCACTTATAATATATGGTGCTAGACAAGTAGGTAAATCATATTTAGTTCAAAAATTTGCAAGAGATAATTATGAATATTTATATGAAATCAATTTTGAATTTGAAACTGATGCTAAGAAGTTATTTGATGGTAATTTAACGATAGGCAACTTATTATTACAATTAACTGCTTATAAGATCGATATACCAGTTATACCTGGGAAAACACTATTATTTTTTGATGAAGTTCAAAAGTGTCCACAGGTTTTAACGGCATTAAAATCTTTTGCAATTGATGGTAGATTTGATGTTATTGCATCAGGTTCAATGCTTGGTATTGCCTTAGATAATGTATCATCATATCCTGTAGGATACGTTGACACACTAAATATGAAGCCAATGGACTTTGAAGAGTTTCTTTGGGCAAAAGGTTATAGTGAAGAATTAATTGAAAAATTTAAAGAATATTATGAAAAAGAAGAAATGGTACCTGAAGGCGTCCATAATAAATTAAATGAACTTTTCTTGCATTATGTAGCTGTTGGTGGAATGCCAGAGGTTGTTAAGACATATATCAATACATCAGATATTAGATTAGTAGTTGAAGTACAAAAGAAAATACTTGATGATTATAAAAACGATTTAGCACACTATGCAACTAATGATATCAAACAAAAAGTAAAGGAATGTTATGACGCAATTCCAGATCAACTTGCAATGGAAAATAAAAAGTATCAATATAAAGTTATTAAAGAAGGTGGTAATGCAAGATATTATGCGTCTAGTATTAATTGGATTACTAGTGCTGGTCTTGCACAAAAAGTTTGTAGATTAAAAACATTTGATTTACCTTTAAGAGCATATAGAGATTTACAAAGTTTTAAACTTTATTTCAATGATACTGGATTATTACTTGCAATGTATGAAGGTACACCACATTATGATATTATAAGTGGTAATGCATCCATTTTCAAAGGTGGTATTTTTGAGAATGCCATTGCACAATCATTAATTCAAAATAATATGCCTATATATTATTATCGTAGGGATGATAGACTAGAAATAGATTTTGTAACACTAATAGATAATAAGATTATTCCAATAGAAGTTAAATCTGGTAAAAATACTAAATCAATTAGTTTAAATAATATTTTAGATAAATACAATATTGATTGTGGAATTAAGTTATCATTAAATAATGTTAATTGTACAAATCCTAAAGTTAAATGCTTTCCTTTGTATATGGTAATTTTTATAAAAAATAGGAATACAATATAATTTAAAATTTTTATGTGTTTTTGTCACGTGAGTTTATTAGTTTGTCTATAAAGACAATTGATAAAAAAGGAGCAAAAATAACAGCGCAGTCGTTAAAAAAAAGTGTTTTCGCTGGCTTTCACTCTAAAAAAAGCCTTAGAGAGCCCAAAAATGGGCATTTTTTTATGCAAAATTGTTAAAAAATAAAAAATAGACTTTTTAGTAATCTCACTACATTAAGATTTTTTAAAAGTCTAAAAGATAAAAAAGTATAAAAAGTATAAAACGACTTTATACTTGAGCGGGGCAAGTGTCCAAAATATAAGAAACAAAATGTCTTTTTTAAAAAATGTGCTAAAAATGTAATAATTATATTAATTTTTTATGTAGTGATTTTTGATTTTTTGAACATGAATTTTGCGAAAATTGACCAAAAAATAATTGGAAAAAGATGGATAAATTACTGGTAAAAAATACCCATATGCGGTATAATATAATTATAAATAAGTACAAATAGGAGGTGGAAAAATGCGTACAACAACTAGAGGTGTAATTAGTTTACAACAACTTCAAGAAGACTTTTCTTCAGTAGAAACTATTCTTAGAGAAGATGGAGAAGTTACAGTAATTACTGAATCAGGCTTTGCTTTTAAAATGTCAGTTATGAATTATAATGATCTAATTAGAACTGATGAACAAAAGAAGAAAAAGATGACTTTACCAGAAGCTATTAAAAGAGTGTTGTTAGCAGGTCCACAGGAAGGAATGCATTCTGTTGACATTGCTAAAGAAATAACAGCTAATGAGTTTTATTTTAAAAAAGATGGATCATTTGTTGATGGAAAGCAAGTTAGATCATGTGCAAATAATAATAGTGATATTTTTGTTTGTTTACCTAATAACATTATTAAATTAAAAACTGATAAAAGAACTGTAATTGTAAAAGAAAAGAGGTAATAGTTATGTGGGAAAAAGTAGAATCAAAGACTTTTGGGTATTGTTATAATCAAGGTACTAAATCAGATGTAAAATTATTTGAAGAATTTGTTGAAAATAACAAGATTGAATTTTTTAAAACTACAGTTGTTACTGGTCCATTATATGATTTTATGAAGAATGGTGGTATAGACAAAGCTGGAGGTAATGAACAAACATTAAGTTCGAAAATTCCAAATGTTGAACATAGTATGTTGTATAAGAATGCGGATAATCAAATTCTTATTGTTTCAAATTCTTATTCAGATGAAAGAAAGATTAGAGAAGACTTTGATAAATGGAATAATGGAAAATATAAACTTACTATTCTTGGAACTGAAAAGAGTTGGTATTTCCCTGGTGGTACAGTTTTATTTGTAGTTACATTAAAAGATGTAGAAGTAAAATAAGTATAAGAGGCTAGAGCATTTCAATGGTGCTTTAGCTTTTTTCTTATTAGTCCAAGAGTTATTATTGGTGTAGGATAAATAAACATAAATATAAAACTTTTTTTAAGAAAAGAAAAATATAAATAGTTTATATATTAGACTACTTTATCCTACATCATTTATATTAATTGGTATGATTCTTGTGGATGAAACAAGAATGCCCGCATATAGAGGTCCAAGTAGATTTCAGCACACATTTTAAAGGCTGTACCAGACTTTTATTTCATTTGATGGTAAATAGCAGGGGGCTCATTGTTTTGACGACATGGACCAAATTTGAAAAAAAGTTTAAAATATAGTATAATAGTAAAGTAATTAACGCAAAGCTTAAATATATTTAAATTGAAGGAAAATAGAAATGGATAAAATAACATATAACATTTATAGTATTTTTGAAGAAGAAAATAGATTCTTAACATTACCTGAGTTATACAAAATTTATAAATGTAAATTTGATGTATCAGAGTATAAAGATTATCAGGCTGTGATACGTAGACATATATATTCTCAATGTATTGATAGAGATATTAGAGATCAAAAAAAGATTGCACTATTTTATTCGTTAGCTCCCAAAAAGACTATAGGGAATTTGTATGGAATTGTTAAATGGATTTCTGAAAATATAAAAGAAGATATAGATGAAAAAGACATTAATGAAAGTATAGATAGATTATCGATAGAGCCTAGCTTTGACGAACCATCTATTATTAAATATGATCAAATTAGAGAATACACTATTGTGAGAATTAATTCTAGAAGAATAGCATATGCACTTAATGCAATTGTTAAAGCAAATTATCTTTGTGAAGTGGATAATAATCATTTGAGTTTTATAAGAAAAACAAATGGAAAAAATTATACTGAAGCTCACCATTTAATTCCATTAAGGTTTCAAAAAGATTTTCTGTATAATTTAGATGTCCCTGCAAATATAATATCATTATGTAGTAATTGCCATAATAAGCTTCATTATGGTGCTGATATAAAAGAATTGCTTGATACATTATATCTGATGAGAAAAGAAGAATTAAAAAAATACAAAATTGATTGTGGTATTGATAAATTATATGAATATTATAATCTTTAACAAATAAATAGGAGATTTATAAAAAAGAATCAGTTTGATGCATTTAAATATGTACAACTGGTTCTTTTTCGCAAACTACTTTCTTTTATCCAGTAAATATGTTATAATATGTATAATAATGTAGTATTTTAAGTAAATTTTTATAAAAGGAGGATTTTATATATGCATAAGTATATTTGTACTAAGTGTGATAATTTATTATGTGAAACTAGTATATGTCCTGTTTGTAATGGAAGAACTGAATTAAATAGCACTGAAGTATTTTACTGTAAAAAATGTAATACTCCTTTATTTGATAATACATGCTCTATTTGCGGTTCGAATTGTGAAAAAGTAGGAACTGATTTACGACCTGTATTTGCAGAAGAAAGATTATTATTAGAAGTTCTAATCGATAAACCATTTTGTTTCGCAGATAAATCGGTATGGTGCGTAGGGGCAAATAATTATATAATTGATGGCATTAAAAAAAGATTTAATTTTGTGGAATTGAGAAAAAAAGATCCTTTAAAAGTTATTGAATTATTGAAGAAATGTGCTGAACAAAATCAACAATATGTTAACAACGATTTTGATAACATCTACATAAAAAATTTTATAAGTTGCAATAGATTACGTTTAAATGAAATGACTGATGAAGCGATAGAATATATTAAAAAAATTTCAAGTAAATATGAAATTACAAATATTTTTGTTTCTTTTAGTGGTGGGAAAGATTCGACTGTCACAAGCCATTTAGTTATGTCTGCCTTAGGTACAGAAAGCATTATTCATATATATGGAGATACTACTTTGGAATACCCTATGACTACTGAGTACATATCTGAATTTAAAAAAGTATATAAGAAAACTCCTTTATTGGTAGCTAAGAATAATGATCAAGAGTTCAATGATTTATGTAAAGTAATAGGCCCTCCTAGTAGAGTTATGAGATGGTGTTGTACTATTTTTAAAACAGGTGCAATCACTAGAAAGATAGAACAAGTATTTAGAAATAAGACTAAATTATTATCGTTTCAAGGTATAAGAAGAATGGAGTCTTTATCTCGTAGTAAATATGAAAGAGATACTGATAGTCCTAAAATTACTAAGCAAGTTGTATCATCTCCTATTATAGATTGGAGCGACTTTGATGTATGGTTATATATACTATCAAATCATATTCCATTTAATTCAGCTTATAGACAAGGTTTTTCTAGAGTTGGATGTTGGTGTTGCCCTAATAATAGTAGTTGGTCTGAGTTTCTTTCCTCAATTTATATGAATGAAGAATATGTAAAGTTTAGAAACACATTATATACGTTTGCTAAATCAATAGGAAAAGAAGATTGGAAAGATTATATAGATGATGGTAAATGGAAGGCACGACAAGGCGGTAATGGTCTAGAACATAGTAAAAATGCAGTTGTTACATTTAAACCATGTGCCTTCGATGAGAATAGTATAAATTTTAATTTATCTAGAGAAATAAGTGATGATTTGTACACATTGTTTAAGCCATTAGGAATAGTTAATTATGATATTGGAAATAAAAGATTAGGTGAGGTTTATATTCTTTCTAGAAAAACTTTGGAACCAATTATTAAATTAACTGGAAAAGTAGGTAAAAAAGAATTAAAAGTAACAGTATTAACTGTTATTAAGCCTTTCAAAAATATAAAAGAAATAACTGATTTGGTGCGTAATCAAATAACTAAATATCAAACATGTATAGGGTGTACATATTGTCAAAGTGTTTGTAAATTTAATGCATTAAGAGTGTTGAATTTGCAAAAAGGACAAGTAAGTAATGAAAGTATTCAATATACAATTGATCAAGAAAGATGCGTTGGATGTTTAGAATGTGTTAAACATTTTGATGGCGGATGTTATATGAAAAAAGTTTTAAGAACAAAAAAAGGAGAATATGTTGATGAATAACTCCCTAAAATTCAAAAAGAACGAAAGTTTTTACATAAGAGATGGTTGGATAGAAAAAGCTTTGAATGCTATTAATGAAAATCCAGAAATTAATATTTTTTCGAAAAACAATGGAATGAAAGTCCTTGGAATAGGTTCTAATATGGTAAAAGGTTTAAAGTATTGGTTATTTACTGCTAACTTGATAGAATCCAAGGGCAAAGATATAGTCTTAACTAAGTTCGGTGACTTAGTAATTAAATACGATAGATATTTAGAAAATAATTTCACCTGGTTTTTAATACATTATTTTCTTTGTACTAATATGGAAGAGTGTCCAATATTTTATGGAATGTTCAATCTGGACTTAAAATCTTTTTCAAAGAACGAAGCTGCAGAAATGTTTGTTTCTCAATTTACTGATTTAGGTTATGCATTTAAAAAAGATTATATTGAGGACGATTTAAATGTTTTCTTAAAGTCATATATAAATGATAACATATCAGATAATCCTGAAGACAATTATGCTTGTCCTTTAGCTAATCTTAAATTATTAACTAAGAAGAAGGATAGATACTCAAAAACAAGACCTATGTATGGAAACCTATCATGTTTAGTAATTTATTATGCATTATTATCATTATATGATGAAAATTCATTTATTATCGAAGAATCAATCTCTGAATTTAATTCTCCATATAGAATATTTAATTTAGATAAGAATATGTTTTTACAATATTTAGAAGAAATGAAGAAAAATGGTTTAATAACAGTAAATAAAACTGCTGGATTAAACACTATATATTTTGAAAAGAGAATGTCATTAGAACAATTATTTGAAGAATACTATGGAGGTTAATAATGTACAATAAATATTTTTACATAAATAAAAATTTTCAATCATCTATTAACCTTGAGTTAGATTTGAATAATGAATCTAAAATTTATGAATATATTCCAACAACTGATATTTGTGATGTTCTTAAAAAATATATTAAATCAGTAATAGGTGATACTAAAGAAAGAGCAACAACGCTTGTTGGACCTTATGGAAAAGGAAAATCATTTTTACTGTTAATACTAAATTACTTATTAGGAAAAAATAAGTCTTCAAAATGTTGGAAAGATTTAGTGGATAAAATTGAGTTAGTAGACAAGGAACTGTATGATTTATTAATTAAAATAAAAAAAGAAGACATTTCTTTAATGACTGTAATCATTAATTCAAATTATGATAATATCAAACAATCTTTTTTAATAGCTTTAAGTGAAAGTTTAAAAAGAGAAAATTTAGATGATATAATACCTAATACTGTATTTGACGTATGTATTGATTTGATAAAAAAATGGGAAAATGATCCTAAAACAAAAAATGATATTCTTAAGAAATGTTTAGAAATACATAAAATTAAATTGAGTAAACTTAAGAATGATCTTTCACAGTGTTCATACAAAGCATATAAACAATTCGAAGAATTATATAATTGTGTAAATATTGGTTTAGCATTTAATCCTTTGGTAAATAATGATATAGTTAAAATATATAAGGATGTAGTAACTGCATTAAATGATAAAGGTTACTCAGGAATGTTTATTGTTTTTGATGAATTTTCAAAGTTTTTGGAAAGTAATTCTGTTGACTTGATGCAAGATTTAAAAGTTATACAAGATGTGGCAGAAGCCGCAAATAGTAGTAGTAAGTCAAATCAAATTAATTTATGCTGTGTTACTCATAAAAGTTTTGCATTGTATTTAGGTAAAGGAAAAAAAGGTACTGTTGTAGATAGCTTTAAAACTGTTGAAGGGCGCTTTAAAGAAATAAAATTTAATAGAAGTTTAGAGGAAAATTATCAATTAATTTCTAGTGCGATTTATAAAAAAGAAAATGCAGATAAAATTTCAGAAAAATTTATAGAAGATAATATAGAGTTTTATGAAAGAATAAACGCAATTAACTTATTTGAAATTTTCGATAAAGAAACTTTAGTTTATAAAAATTGTTTTCCATTGAACCCTTTGACTGTTTATAATTTAATTCATTTGTCTGAATTAGTTGCACAAAATGAAAGAACCCTTTTTACTTTCCTATCAGACAGTGATGAACATTCATTAAATTCATTTATAAATAATAATAATAGTGGGTTATTTAATGTAGATAAAGTATATGATTATTTCAATGTTTTATTACAAAAGGAAGAGGCTAATTTTATAAGAAATATTTGGTATAGGGCTGAATCAATTTTATCAAAATTAGATACTATACTGGAAAAAAGAGTTATTAAAGTTATTGCCATATTATTGATGGTGAATGATTTTGATAAGTTACCATGTAATGAAGAATTGATTTCTTTAAGTTTACATATTGAAATTAACGAAATCCAAAAAGTAATTAATTCATTACTAGATAAACATTTATTAAGACGTAATTTGCTTAATAATTTATTATCATTTGCTTTATCAAATTCAAAAAATATTGATGAAAATATAGAAGTACTATCAAAAACAAAATTTAAAAATATCAAATATAGTGATGTTTTAGATAAAATAAATGATAAAAAATTCATTGTTCCAAGACGATACAATGAAGAAAATAAAATTACTAGATTCTTTAGTGTACTTTTTATGGAAGAAAAAGAATTTGAGAATTTATATAATTTTGATTATTATTTTGAAAATAAGTATTGTGATGGAATTGTAATTAACTTAATGATTGATTCTTTATCTGAGAAAGATATAGTTAAGAAAATAAAAAATATAAATGATCCACGAGTTGTGGTAAGATGGCCAAACATACCAATTGATAAAAATTTATATCAAATTGTTATGCGATATGCCTGTTTAGAAGACATTAAATTGAATAAAGATATTGATGAGATTTCTAATGAGGAAATAAATCTATTGTTAGAAGAAAATGAAATTGATTTATTAGTATTGATAGATTTATATTATAATAAAACAAATGAATTTTATAATTCTATTTCTATGAATGGAAGTTTTAATGAAGTTTTATCAAGTGTAATGGAGCAAATTTATAGTTACAAATTAATTTTTAATAATGAATTAGTTAATAAAAAAACTATAAGTTCACAATATCAAAAAGCCGTAAACCATGTGATAGATTATTTAATTAATAATGCTGAAGATTTTCCATATTCAGAAACTAGTCCAGAGATGTCAATTAAATATTCTGTTTTAGATTTTAATGAAGAAAATGATGAATTCAGAGAGTTGATTAGTGATATAAAAAATACAATTAAATGTTCAGTCGGTAAAAAAATTCCTGTAGCAAATATTATTGATAAATATAGATATGAACCTTATGGAATTAGGGAGGGTGTTTTACCAATTTTATTAGCTAAAGCTATTTCCGAATTATCTGATAACATTATTTTATATTTACAATCAAAAGAGATTGAACTAAATTCATCAAATCTTGTTAAGGCTGTTTCAGGAATAAAGTATTTTATATCATTTTCGAAAAGTTCTATTGAGCAATTAAAGTACTTAAATAATCTTATGAATTTATTTGAAGTAAAAGAAAGTCAAAACTTTAGGAAAGATGTAATTAACTTAGCAGATACAATAAGAAAATATTTTATTGGTTTACCAAAGATCGTTAGAACATGTAGTGAGAAAAGTAACTGTTTAAATTTTAAGAATGAATTTATAATGTATAAAGCGCTATTTTTAGGTTTTAATGTTAATCCTTATGAAGTTATATTTGAAGAACCAAAATATATTTTTAATGTAAAAAAATATGAAACATTATTTGTTGAGATTAGAAACACTCTTTCTATGATTGAAGAAAATCTAAGTAATTACAAGATAGAGTTAGTTAATAAAATAAAAATATTATTTGGAGTTGATCTTTCAACAAGTCTTAAGATGGGATTATGTGATTGGTATGATAAAAATTCTAAAGAAGGAAGAGTTATAATTCTATCTGATAAAAATAAAAAAATACAAGAATGTTTACTTAACCAAATAAACCATGACGATATATATTCAATTAATCTAATTTGCAAAGCCTCAGTTAATGCGTTTATTGAAGATTGGGATAATGATCGATCAATAGAATTAATTGAAGAGCTAAAAGCTTTTGTTGATAATATCAATAATGCTGAATATATCCAAGAGGATACACAAAATTTACTTAATATTTTGGATAATAAAAATGATGATTTATCCGATATGGCCTTAGTTTTAAAGGATAGTATTTTAAGTGTTTTTGAAGAGTATGCTGATAGTGTTGAAAATGCAGAAAAAATTGCGGTATTAAAAGAATTAATAAAAGGATTGTTATAGGTGAGTATTATGATTTATTTTGATAATAGTGCTACTACTTTTCCTAAACCTAAATGCGTTTATGATGCATTAGATTATGCAAATAGAAATCTTGCTTTTAATGCTGGCCGTGGTCAATATAATAAAGCAGTTGAAGCATCTAATTATATAATTGAAGCTAGAAAACAAATTGCTTCATTTATTAATTGTGATTATAAATCGGTGACATTTTTATCGAGTGCAACTGAATCTCTAAATCTTATAATTAATGGTCTTAAAATCGTAGATGGAGATAACATTTACATTTCTCCGTTTGAACATAATGCAATTGTTAGGCCACTTTATAATTTACAAAGAAAAATTAAGTTTAATATTTTTATCATTCCTTTTTTAAAAGAAAGTTGGGATGTTGATTTTGTAAAACTTAAAAATATGTTTGCAGCTAGCAATCCTAAAGCGATTTTACTTTCATCAGTAAGTAATGTTACAGGATTTAAGTTGCCCTATTCATTAATATTTGGTGAGGCTAAAAAATATAGTTCTATTAATATTCTTGATTGTGCACAATCATATGGTGTTATCGATACTAATAAAAAAGATGTTGATTTTATTGTTTTTGCTGGGCACAAAACATTATATGCTTCTTTTGGAGTTGCTGGTTTTATAAATTTAACTAATTATGAATTAGAGATAGTAAAGAGTGGCGGCAATGGTTCAGATTCTTTAAACCATTATATGCCTGATAAATATTATGAAAGATATGAATCAGGGTCTCCTAATATAGTTGCTATATATGGTTTAATAGAAAGTTGCAAGTGGTTGAAAGAAAATGATGTTTTTATTAAAGAAGAAGAACTTACAAAATATTTAATCGAGCAATTAAGAAAAAATTTAAAAATAGAAATTTATGCTCCAGATAATACAGATTTATTTGGGATAGTTTCAATAAATGTAGAAGGATATACACCTGATGATGTAGCTAGTATATTGTCTGATGAATTTGATATATGTACAAGAAGTGGTTTTCACTGTAGTCCATTTGTTCATGAATTCATAGGATCTTTATCTAAATCAGGTACTGTACGAATTAGTTTAGGTGCATTTAATACAAAACAAGAAATTGATATATTAATAGAAGCACTTAATACTTTATAGTAGGTGGTTTATATGAGTTTTAAAGAATTACAAAATATAAAAATGGAATATAGAACTTTAAGTGACGATGTTGTTGATTCATTTTATATTCCATGCTTAAAACAAGCATCGATATATAAAAGAGCTGTTGGTTTCTTTTCGTCAAGCATACTATTACAAATCTCAAAGGGTTTGTGTGCAATGGAGGCTAACAAGGCAAAAATCAAACTTCTAATTTCTCCTAAATTAGATAAGAATGACTATGAAGCTATAGTAAATGGGTATAATAATCAACCACAAGATTTTATAAACAATAAATTTAATGAATTATTTGAAGATGTATATGATGAGGAATCGATTAATAGATTTGCATTATTATCTCACTTAATTTCGATTGGTTTACTTGATATTAGAGTTGTTATTTTAAAAGAAAATAACGATAGAGCAATGTACCATGAAAAAATGGGAATAATGCAAGACAACGATGATAATGTTATTGCCTTTTCTGGCTCTGCAAATGAAACCGAAAATGGATATAATTTAAATTATGAAGCGATTGATGTTTATTGTTCTTGGAAGTCAGAAGATGCTGAGCAAAGAGCTGGTTTAAAGGATCTAGCTTTCAATAGATTGTGGAATGGAACTGAAAATGGAACAATAGTTTTAAAATTTCCAGAAATCATTGTTAATAAATTAATGGTGTATCAATCAAAAAGTACTGGTGATATTTTTAAACTAGATGAACAATTTCAAGAAAAACTAAAGAAACTAAAAAAAGTTAACCATGGCCCTAAAGTTAAAGATGGAATTAAACTTTTTGATTACCAACAATTAGCAATTGATACTTGGGAATCAAAAAATTTCAAAGGAATATATGATATGGCTACTGGTACAGGAAAAACATTTGCTGGTGGCGGTAGTATATGCAGATTATTTGAAGTTAAGAAAAGATTGTTTGCAGTAATTGTTTGCCCTTATGTTCATTTAGTAGAACAATGGTATGAAGAATTGAAAATATTTAATATTGATGCTATTAAGTGTTATGGCAATAAAAATAAATACTCTACTGATTTGAAAAGAGCTTCAATTAAGTTTAAACAAAAAAGAACAAATTTTGTGTGTATTCTAACAACAAACAAAACTTTTATAAATGATAGAATTCAGGATGTTATTGTAGAAAATCTTGAAGATACCTTGCTATTAGTCGATGAGGCCCATAATTTTGGAGCAGATAAAATTAGTTCATATTTAACATTAGATTATCCATATAGATTAGCTTTATCAGCTACTTTAGAAAGATATGGTGATGAAGAAGGTACTAATAAACTATTTAATTTCTTTGGAGAAAAATGTATTACTTATTCTTTAAAAAGAGCAATTCAGGAAGATAAGTTAACAAAATATAAATATTATCCTATTTTAGTTGAGTTAGATGAAGATGAATTGGGACAATATGTAGAACTAACAAAAAAGATTAAACAGTTTAAATATAAATCCGATGAAAACATGAAACGTATTCCAGATGCCCTTAAAAAGTTATTATTACGAAGAGCTAGAATAATAGCTGGTGCCAAAAACAAAATTAATAAATTAATTGAAATTATTACACCATATAAAGATATGAGTAACATTCTTGTTTATTGCGGTGCCGTAAAATACGGTGAAGAAGGATATGAGGATTCTCTTGAAGAGAAAAAGCAAATTAGATTAGTTATTGAAAAATTAAAAAAAGAATTAGGAATGATTGTGTCTAAATTTACTTCAGAAGAAGATTCAGAAGAGAGAGAAGCATTAAAGACAGCTTTTAAAAATGAAGAGATTCAAGCTTTGGTTGCTATTAAATGTTTAGATGAAGGTATGAATATCCCAGCAATCAAAACAGCTTTTATACTTGCAAGTAGTACAAACCCTAAAGAATATATCCAAAGAAGAGGAAGAGTTTTAAGAAAATTCCCTGGAAAGCAATATGCAGAAATTTACGACTTTATTACTATATCTAGACCTTTAGATGAATTAAATAGATTATCAAAAGAGGATAAAGAATTAGAAATTTCATTAGCAAATAAAGAATTAACGAGATTAATAGATTTTGCTAACCTATCTGATAATCCACAACATAGTAATAAAATTATAGATGATATTAGAAAAGCATATAGCATTGATATAATTGGAGAAGGAGGAGTAGATAGTTATGAATAAAAATAATGAAAATAAAATAGTAATAGATAAAGAAAAAATTAGAGCAATAATTAAACTATCTGGCAAAAAATTCAAACAAAAAGAAGTAAAAGGAATGACTAAAACTCAAACAATTACTGAAATTGTGGAAGGAATAGAAAAGGTACTAAAAGATGGAAATTAAATCATTCAAATTAAAAAACTTTAGACAATTTAAAAATGTGGATCTTGAATTTTCGCAAGATACTGAAAAGCCTTTTACAATTATTACTGGTGGAAATACTTATGGTAAAACAACATTAGTTAAATCTTTTTTATGGTGTATGTATGGTCAAAAACTTTTTGATGATAAAAACTTGCTAAATAAAGAAGTATTTGATGCGATGAAAATTGGTGATGTTCAAGAAGTAAAAGCAGTATTAGAATTAGATCACAATCAATTTTCATACAAAATAACAACTAGAGAAACATATTTGAAGCTACCATCAGGCGATTTAAAAATTCAAGAAAAAACTAATACTACAGTACTTAAAATAGGAGATGGTGGAAATTCTATCCCTCTTAAGACAGATGCTCAAATTAAAGAAGAAATTGAAAGTATTTTAAGCCCTGAATTATCTCCGTATTTCTTCTTTGATGGTGAAACAAATAGTATTGAAAAAATAACAAAAAGAGGTAATTTAACAAATGCTGTATCTGAAATAATGGGGTTGAAAAAGGTGGAACTTTTAGTGGACTATTTTAATCCTCATAGCGGAGATAATGTGGTTAAAAGATTTCAAGCAAAGTTAGAAACGAATGACCCTATATTGGCACAATCATTACATGAAAAATTAGAAGAAAAGCAAGAGGAAAGAGAAAACAAATTAGAATATGTTAAAAGCATAGATGAAGCTATTAATGCTTTAGAAGAACAACTTGCTGAGAAAGAAAAGGAATTAGATGAAAATCAAGACATTTTGAAAGATCAAGAAGAGAAAAAAGAAATTGTAGATGAAATGGAAGATTTGATAGATGATAAGAATTCAGAGTTCTCCTCAATGATGAGTTTAATGTGGAATAGAAGCTATATATTAAATTCATTATTTGCATATTCTTTTGAAAAAAATAACTTACAAGAACTGTTAAATGAAACAGCTTTCTTGACTGAAAAAAGTGTATCTCATATAACTGAAGAAGCAATAGACGAACTAATTGCCAGAGGTTATTGCTTGTGTGGTGCTAAAATTGAAACTCATAATGATGCATATAATCATTTAATAGAACAAAAGGATTATGTTGAGCCTCGTAATTATGGAAAACATATTGAAAGTTTTATTGACAATGAAAATACAAATATTAATTATAGCCCTAATAATATGGA
>OLIT01000657.1_pt1 | contig 33782 bp, 34 predicted proteins | sample 1601341 | NCBI WGS metagenome assembly OLIT01 (sample SAMEA2452121, study PRJEB22498) | human gut metagenome | biome: human feces; feature: human gut; material: feces | place: Australia | collected 2012
ACGAATTACATCTTCTTTTCGTTTTAATAAACTAACTTGATATTGATAATATTTATCAATATTTCTGATTTGATCTTCATCTAACCCTCCTGTTGCTTCTTTACGATAACGAGCAATAAAAGGCACAGTATTTCCCTGTTCTAATAATGATAAAACAGCATTGATTTGTTTTTTAGTTATTTCTAATTCTTTTGATGCTATTGCAATAATTTCTTCGTTCATAATAACTCCTTAATTCTATTTGTTTTCAACTACCTTATTTTACTTCAAATAAATAAAATATCAACTGATAAAAGAAAAAGTCTTGAATTTCAAGACCGTTATTTTGGATGACTATAATCAAATTTAAAATATTATCACTGGATATCATGAACGTTCTGATAATATTCTTCAATTGTAAAAATTATATCATTATAAATTTCTGGATTTAACAGTTCTTTTGCCTCTTGTATACTCACAAAGCGATAATCACTATGCTCATGCGATAAACGGACATGATCATTCTTGGGAATACACAAATATCCGATTCCTACGGTTTGATAATCTTTTCTAATTTTAGTGAAAGTATAAGCTGGTTTGATTATGATAATATCTAATCCGGTTTCCTCTTGTAATTCTCTGATTAATGCTTGATTAGGTGTTTCACCATATTCCAACCCACCACCTGGTAACTCCCAATAACCAAGACCATCACTTGATGGTCGAATTCGTTTCATTAAAAGAATCTGGTTATTTAATACGACAATTCCTTTGACTGTTATGTGAAATCTTACATTATTCATGTCATACCTCCGATTATTATATATATCATAACACTATTATTACTAAAATTGTTTAAATATTATAACTAATAGTGTTATAATTGATGACGAGGTGATAATATGATTGATTTTAAAGCGGAAGTTTTAAAAATAAAAGATCAAATGATTGATGATATAAAAATGTTATGTGCCATCCCTTCAACTCAAGATGATAGTACCGTTGCTGAGTTTGCTCCCTATGGCGCAGCCAATCGCCGAGCTTTAGATGCAATGTTAGAAATTGGTCGACGTGATGGCTTTGAAGTGCAGGATGTTGATGGACATGCTGGACATATTGATATTGGAACTGGTGATGAAACTTTTGGAATTTTGGGCCATCTTGATGTAGTTCCTGTAAACAAGGTTGGATGGGATAGTGATCCATTTGAAGTTATTACTAAAGAAGGAAAGCTTTACGGACGTGGAGTCGCAGATGATAAAGGACCATTAATGGCTGGTTATTATGCTGCAAAGATCATTAATTCTTTAAATATTCCTACAAAAATGAAAACTAGGGTTATCTTTGGATGCAATGAAGAATTAGGTAGTAATTGTGTAAAATATTATTTCACAAAGATGCCTTATCCTAAAATGGGATTTACTCCTGATGCTGCTTTTCCTGTTGTTTATGGTGAAAAAGCAGGTTGTGGTTTTGAAATCACAGGACATGTTGAAAAAGGTGGATTAATCTATTTATGTGCAGGAAGTCGTCCAAATATTGTTCCAGAAACTTGCGAAGCAGTAATTGAAGGGAATTACAAACAATATACTGAATCTTATAAGAAATTCCTAAATACTAATAGTTTAACTGGGGATATTGAAGAGGAAGGAAATCATACTAAATTAATTCTTAAAGGGAAATCAGCACACGCAAGTACTCCTGAAGAGGGCATTAATGCTGTTGTATATTTATGCAAATATTTAGCAACTGTCGTTGATAACAAAGTTGTTGATTTTGTTCTTGAATATTTAGATGACTGTCATGGTAAAAAATTAGGAATTGACCATACCGGTTTAATGGGTCCTCTTACTCTTAATTTAGGAGTTATATCTTATTATAAAGAAGAAGTTAAAATCGTTCTCGACTTACGTTGCCCTCATGACATGGATTTTGATGCAATGGTTACAAAATTTAAACATGCTTGTGCAAACTATGAATTCAGAGAAACTCATGATTTGGGCAAGGCTCTATATATCGATCCTAATTCTAAGTTAATTACTAATTTGCATGAAGCTTATGTTAGTGTAACTGGAGATACAGTTAACAAACCTCAAGCAATTGGTGGCGGGACTTATGCTAAGTCAATGCCAAACTGTGTTGCTTTTGGAGCTGAATTTTTGGGTGAAGATAATTTAATTCATGGTAATAATGAAAATATCAAAATCGATTCGTTATTGAAAGCAACAGAAATTTATTGTCATGCTTTATACAACTTGATTAAGGCAGATTAAAGAAAAAAGTCTAGAACTTTACGTTCTAGGCTTTATTTTTCTGCAATAATTTGATAAACTATTAATACTTGCAGACATGGCGAAACTGGTATACGCGCTATCTTGAGGGGGTAGTGAGCAATAGCTCGTGCGAGTTCAAATCTCGCTGTCTGCACCAATGCCGGTGTAGTTCAATGGCAGAACGCATGAATGGTAATCATGAAATTTAAGTTCGATTCTTAGCTCCGGCACCATTTTTTTCACTTCGAACAACAGTTAGTAAAACGGTTATTCAAGAAAATTTTTTTTCATAAAGGCTTTTCACAAAAAGCTTTCCAAAAAAAGGCTTTTCCCAAAAGGCTTTTATATAACCATTTAATCTAGCCAAAGCGAAGTTAAAAAATGATGCTATTATAGTTGAATTGATTTTCTAATATGTTATACTAAATACAAGTTATTATTTAACTTAATTTTATTAACATATACAAATCAATCAATATATAGTATATAGATTGTTCATCAGTTCTAAGTGCTTTTTAGAATTAGATGGTCTCTTAGAGTGATCTACGGACAATAGACACTCTTTTTTGTTTGTATGTATTAAGTTATTATCAATTTTAGCACAATAACATGATTAATAAAAGCATTATAGCAAAATAACAAAAAAATATCACATTCATACAGCAATTAATAATTTGCTATTTCATCAGTATTTTATATATCTTTTTTGTTTCCGGCTCAATTATAATCTTATCAACATTATTTCTAACATATTTATACTTTTCCTCGCAGGAGCGCATATCTCCATAACGTTGCTTGTTTATTGTCACCCTATCAATTTCCCTTTTTTTATCTTCCAGTCTGTCCATAGCTTTATTTATAGGCTTTAACAGCTCAATATAATCTTCATCATTTATAAGTTCTTTTAAATATTTATTTTTAATTCTTCTTATTCTCGTATTTAACAGTTTGAGTTGATATTCAATATTGTTTACAAGCTCAGCTTTCATTTTACTTACACTTGCATCAGGCTCTTGTTCAGCGAATACTGTATCCAATTTATTTTCACTTATTATAGCATTACATTCAGGACATTTGTAATAATTATATCTTTGTCCAGTTGCAGAGGTTCCATGCGTGTTTATAAAAAACTTCCCACAACTTTTACAGTATAATCTCTGATTATATATATACCCCTCACCTGTTTTGCTGTATCTTCTTGTTACTCGCTGTGCTTCATCAAATAAACTGTCTTCTATTATTCGTGGAACTATATCCGTATAATCCTTACCCTTGTAATGCAATAAACCAGTATATATTTTATTTTTAAGTATCCGCCTTATATGTGCGTTATCAAAAATTATATTCCTACTGTTGGATATTGCGTTCACTGTTATTCTAATATCATCAATAGAATAACCTTTTTTAGCCATTTTAAACATACGTCTAACAATTTTACTATCAGCAGGATGAATATATATATTCTTATCTTCACCTCTAAAATATCCAAATGAAACAATACCGCCACAGGGGTATCTTCCACTTTCAGCAATTGACAAAAGTCCATCATTAGTACGTTCAACAATTCTTTCACGTTCATACTGATTATTTAAAATTTTTATATTTGTTGAAAATCTGTCACTTGCCGTCTTAATTGATGTCTGATCATAGATACATTTTAAAGCTGCACCATGATTATTAAACATCCTAAGTAATGAATTGCTGTCAAACATTTCCCGACTTAATCTCGATAAATCATAACATATTACGGCATACACTTCATCTTTTTTTATTTTTTCTATAAGTTCTTTTATTTTTGGACGTTCCAGTGATTTTCCGGAATATCCATCATCAATAAAAAATTCAATTTCATCTGCTTCTTTAACAAGCTCCATCATCAAAGCATGCTTGATAATCATTTCTTTTTGCATATCTACTGATACACCATCATTTTTTTGTTTTAACGTTGATACTCTTACGTATCCTGCAATTATTCTTCCCATAAAAATCCTCCTTCTAATTGCAAAAAAAAAAGGTGCGGAGATGGATAAATTATCCAAGCCCCGCACCATTGTTAATAACAGTAACACATTTTTAGATATGAATTAATTTTTATTTGAAGTTTCCTTTGTATTTTTTAATTTCTTAGACAGTTCTTTCCACCTGCCGTTTATTCTCCAGTTTCTGTTTCTGGTTCGTTTTTTCATTTTTTTGACCTGTTCTACTCGCCGCTCAAAATCACTAACAGTCAGCTTACAAAAAACATAGCACCATGGATCAGTACCGTCTTCACTGATTCTTTCTCTATAGTCACTCACTTCCATAACTTCCTCAATTCTTGCCACTTGAAAAAAATCATTTTTTCTCTTTTTTTTAATTGCAACTTCAGTGAGTACATAATCGCCTACCTGAATCGTGTCAATCGGACACATAAAACTGTACACCGGTTGTCCAGACCTTATTGATCTAATAATACCATGTCGAAATCTTACATTTACTACTTTCATTTTATATACACCTCATATAAGGAGGGAACAAATTCCATCCTATCTGCCCATTTGTCTGTCAGTTTTTTTTTCAAATTTCATATGGTTTACCGACAGCTGCTTCAGATCTTCATTCCAGTCTTTGCTTTTTGAAAACTCCTTATCAACTTTTATAGGCAAACCGTCACCTTTTATTACATTTATCAAATGATCTGCCAATACGTCTCCCATCTCTATCCCCTTTTGATCATTATCAAAACAGATAACAACATCACGTTCAAACTCTTTTGCAGTATTGATTACACAGTCATATTTATATACACTGCCACATACCACAAATATATCCTTTGAAATGTCTTTATTTTGCATTTTAGCGAACGTTTTATAGGAAAGCATATCAATATATCCCTCAAAGCAATAAATCCGTGCATCAGGCCTTATACCGGCTGTTTTTGCATCATCTGGAAATATTCTCCATCCTAAATCATAATTGCAGCCTTCTAAGTCGCCTTTAAATGAAGAACGGCTGTTTATAGAACGTCTTGAGACACAGCTGTACAGCCCCATTTCTTTTGAGATGAAAGCCACCGATCTGTAACCATTCATTATTATCTGTGCTATTTCCCCCTTTTTTATACCCTCTCTAACTATTCCAGGATCTATTTTTCTTTCCTGAATAAGATATGCCATTACATTTCTGTAGGTACTGTCTATTACAAGCTGCTCCTTCAAACTCTCATGACATTTTCGCATTTTTTCTGCTTTTTCATCCATCGACATATCACCGTACTTCTTCTTTTTGATCTTTTTAAGTTCTACCTTAAACTCTGGATCTATTCTTCCACGAAGAAAATCAACAGCCTCTTTAAACGTATTTATATTCTCAATACCAGTTTCCTGTACAAAGGAAATAACATCTCCTCCCCGTCTAGTCGACATTCTAAAAAAAGAATTAGTATCAGGGTATATTACAAGTGAACTAAAATCACCGCCGTCAGGAGCATCACCTGATATTCCAAGATACCTGTTTTTTGAAGTTACCTGAAAATACTCATTTGCTAAATCAACAATACTTACATGTTCTTTTATTTCCTTAATCAGTTTTTTCGATACAGCCATAACTACTTATCCCTCCTTAACTGAAGATGAAGAAATATCCATCTATCGAGTCCTATTTTTTACTTTTCCTGCCTCGCTGCTTCTTTGTTCAGCAAACTTCCTTGCTTTTTCCAGTCGTTCATTTATAACTTTTTTATTTTCCTTTCTTCGAGACCAGTTAAAAAGATTTTCCAATTCTTCAGCAGTTACATTTAAACAGTCTATTCTTTCCTCACTGCCGTCTTCTTTTATACGTCCTTTAAACTGAATATTATAGTTTTCTCGATTTAAATAAAAATATCGTTTTTTCTCATCGATTTTGTCATGCTTTATCATATCCCATGGTACATTTAGATATGCCAGTCTCTCATTACGGTTAATCCCATGACTATCCACCCCAAAATCAGTACCAGTCGGTCTAAAAAGTTCTGAAGGAAGCATAACAAGTCTCATTTTTAGTCTTTTTCCTTCTCTATCTTTATACGTCCTATGATATGAAGGTTTCTGACTGCACTGTTTACTTGAAAATACGATTGCAAGTTTATTGTTTTCCATACTATTTCCCACCTCTTTAATTTATTCTCTCTTTTATAACCAAAAAAAGACAATCGTTGCGATTGTCTACAAATATTTAATTTTATGTTGGAACAAGTTCCATAACTCCTAGAATTGTTCCAATGATAACATTATATCATGTTTATTTTAAAAAAACGTCCCCATTTTTATCTCTGAATTGATCGCTTTTTTTTCATTGCTTTTGTCTTGTGCAGATTACGATAGGCATTGTTGTTTTTCAAAATTCTATTTTTTATGTATACATTGTCCACATACCGTGAAGAATACAGTTCAACCATTTCTTCATGAAAATCATTTTTTATCCAACGTTCACGACAACTCGCTTCAAAGCGATAAACAAGGTTTTCAATATCTATATCTGAAATATCGTCAATATTCTTCTCCAGAAGTCCATCATTATCATTATCTGTTCCTCTATCCAAAACAGCCAGCGTATATGACATATAGATTATATCTGCTGGTGAATAGTAGTGAAACTGTTCAAATTCATTTGGATCTGTAAGCAGACAGTACAGCCACATATCTTCACGTTTAGAACTTTCAAGTATAAAATCAAGATACCACTCTTCAGCATCTTTTTCCGCCTTTTTCAGCATCTCAAGATATTCCTGCTCCTCCTGCTTTTCTTTTTTTGTTTTTGCTTCTGCGAGCTTTCTTTTGTGTCTGGCTATATCTAATTCTATCATATACAGTATTTGAAGAAACAAATTCTTATTTAAGGGTTTATCTTTAACAATATTAAATTCATATTTTGGTTTCAAATCATTTTTAAAACGATATAATAATACTTTTAACAGCTGATCATCAGATTCCAAGAAGCGATTATAGCATTTTTGAGCATAGCTATAACTGTAACATTTTTTATCATTTACAATCAGCATATAACAGTTACTTTTATTCAAACAGATCATCCCTTCAATTTTACTTTTTCACAAACACATAATAGATAGCCAGTACTATCATAGAAATTCCTACTATAGCAGTTATACCCAGCTTCCAGAAAGAACCATTTGTTTCTTTGACAGTATCTTTTTCCTTATCTTCAGCCTGTTCTTCTGCTTCACTGTAACTGCCGTCTTTTTCTTCTGCATATTTATGCGGTTCTTCAACAGTTTCCTCTTCTGTTTCTACCCAACCTTCCGGTCTGCTGACTTTTATATCAAAGTCATAACGTGTGTGATTTTCATCGACCATAAACGCTTCCTGATTATAAGTGTATACCCAGTTTCCTGAATTACTGTCATATACTCTGATACAGTACGAACCATCCTCAACAAAATAAGACCATTCAGTCCCAACCTCATCAATTCTCCATGTTTCTGTTATGCGTTTCCCATCTTTTTTTAATTCTGCACCATCCAGCCGTACTCGCAAATCTGGATCAAACCCTTCCTCAGTCACATCTACATGAAATTTGAGTACAGCTACATTCACCGCATCGGCAGCTCTAATCTGTAAAAAACAGATCATAACAGCTGACAAGATGAAAATAGTTTTTTTCATCTCTACATCCTCCTTCTATCTTTGCAGGATGGAACTAGTTCCATCCTAATATTTCTTTCCTGCTACAAGTGATCCTTCTACATATTCAAAATGCATATAATCTTTAATATTCTTATAGTCTCCACCCCAATAAAAGCCGTACTTTTTCCATATAGCAACTATTTCACCATCTATTTTATAATATGATGGTGCATTATTCCATACTGAACTGCTTGTTCCTTTAACATAAGGATTAAATGCCGGGTTGATATCTACTGCAAAGCCAAATGAATGATTTGACATTGTTTTGGTTGAACCTGTCATTGCTCTCCAGTTAAAGCAACCGTTATCATAAGCCCTGAAACCTTTTTCTTTCATTTCTCTATAAGCACTTTGAATAGAACCAGCAAGTTTTTTATGACACGTAAGTGAAACATTTTTTGCTCTACCGTTCTTATCTAAGATTTCAACTGATATAGTAGTTAGATATTTTCTGCATTCTTTTTCTGAACTTGGAACACCGTCTGGAAACAGCCATCTGACACGTTCATTTTTAGTTCCCATATTTGCAGGCTCTCCACTGGAATTCCCGCTCATGCTGAAAGTACGTTTTTTTACTTGCTCCAGTTCCTCACTAGTTAGATTGTCAAATACTGTTAGGTTATAACTCTCAATGTGATTTTTAATTTTATTTGTATATCCACTTCCTTCACAATATCCTCCTTTTGCCAGTACGATTAAGACCTCAGTATAATCCTGAACACCTTTGCAGTGATATTTTTCAGATATAAGCTTAGAATATGCTTCAACACTTTCTTTTTTTGAATTAAACTTCTGCCATCTGCCAGAGGATGTCACATATGATCCAGCGGTTCCTTTCCCCTTCATTCCGAAGAGATTATTTGCATTCTTAGCGATGGAACTAGTTCCCCATCCAGATTCCTCTATTGCCTGTGCAAGTGTGACCGATGTCAGTACTTGATAAATACTTTTATACTCATAACTGTATTCAGTTACAGACATGATAAATTCATATTGTTCAGCAGACAAATTTTGAATATTTGAAGTATTTCCAGAATTATTGTCTTCATCGTCTCCTGAAACCGCAGCAATTATGATCAGAGGCACAAGAAAAAAGATAATTATTTTTATTGCATATTTCCTGTACTTTTTCATATTACTCCATCATTTTGAACATATCATCAGTTACCTGAATTTGAATAGGAATCCGCTTATTTCCAGCAATTAATACTGCTTCACCCATCTTAAATCCATCTATGAGTGATGCTTCACCTTCGGTCAATGTAGTTAATTTCATAAGATCCTGGATACCATCTCGTTCAAGGTTCATGATTAGTTTATATGCACTTGAATTAAAAATAGCCTTACCACTTGTTAAAACCTTTGAATCGGCAAAATCATGCACTTCCTGTGTTGCTAGTATTGTCGCATTATTGTACTTTCTTGAACGTCTTACGAACTGCTCGATCATTTTAGCAGTCTCACCCACTAAGATAAGCAGATGAGCTTCATCTACACAGAAAACTGAAAATTCCGATTCGTCAAGGCACAAACTCCAGCTGAACTGAAGTATTATGTGCATCAATGCATTACGTAATCCTTCTGTCAGGTTGAAAAACACCTTAGTTCCAAAACCAATAAACGGATTTGCAGTTTCCGATACATTTATCGTTGTTTTACCATCAAAATATATAGCATATTCATTAATCAGAGGTTTAATTTTTAAAGATAGATCTCTATATGCCCGGTACTCATCATCAAGTATTCCGGCACTTTCCATTTTTTCAATGTACTCATTTAATACAGCATTAAAATTAGTAAAAGTTGGATATTTTTCGTATCCTAAGTATCTAAACTTTGTATCTTTATCAATCCCGACACTTTCATAAGTTCTAACTGCTATGTCTCCTATAACAGCCAGAGTTTCATCTCGTATCTTCGGATTAAGATATTTTAAAATAATTTTAATATCTTCAACAACATTATATATGGCCAGTTTTGTGTTGTATTTTTCAACTTCATCCTCTTCATCTGAAGATATAGGTTTTAAATCAAATACATTTATTCGCGCTTTTGATGTTCCCATATTAAAAAAAGAGCCATTTGCTCTTTCTATAAGAGGTTTTATTTTATTTTCCGGATCAATCCAAACAATTTTTCTTCTATAAAGCATATGCTGCATCATGGTTAAATTTAATGCAGTAGTTTTTCCAGATCCGGATTTTCCTACCGTAATCAGATTACCATTTAACCGGTTCTGTTCTACCGCTATATTCCTGTCATTGACATACACAAACTGGTCAAACATGATTTTCCCGCCATTGTACTGCTCATTCCCTATTAAAAGACCTTTTGGATCATCCAGTGTATCAAAAGTAAATGGATATAAAGAGGCAAGATTTAACGATGGTAAAAGTACGCCAAGATTACGCTTCATTTCACTGTTAAAGCCGTCAGTATAAAACCATACAGATGTTCTTTTATATAGTTTTTCCTGTATACCAGTCAGCGACTGAAGCTGCCATCCCATAACACTAAGCTGCATTTTCAGTTTTTGATATTCCTCATTCAGTTCATTAAGACTGTCAGTGATGATCATTACATTAATGACGACATTATATGTTTTATCCCGCCTTGCAACTAAATGTGCAACCATATTATTCAGTGCAGTCACATCCTGAGAAATTTTTTCCCGTTTAGTAACATCAACTGTTTCACGATATTCACGTTCCATCTTATTAACCTGATTTTTTATCAGATTTGGAATGTTTTCACTTGACGGTTCACACATCATATCCACTTTAATATTCGGATTCGACGTAAGTACTGAAAGGATACCCGCGTAATATTCTTTAGGTGTATTCAAAATAGTAACTAACTTAACATACCTATCACCCATTTGAAAATGATTCCTACTGAATGACAGTCCTTTTGGCGCTACTTTAGATTTAAAACTGCGTTTTAAAAGTGAACTCATTTTTTCTCCTCCAATCCAATTTTATTATCACCAAATTCGAACCTTTCGATTTCTTTTAAAACTGAAAAATAATATTCGTCAATTGCAGGATTATCAAAATCATAGGCAATCATATTCCTAAAATCATCATTTGTCATAGGAGAAATCATAAGACGGGTTTCTGTCATAAACCGCTTTAGATCAGTATACACTTTATCTATCATTTTTTCATTTTCCATTACGATAAAATAAAATGATATTTCCTTAAAGTTATTAATATACCATTCATGATAATTTAAAAACATGTCACCAAGATTAAGTATCGATTTATCTTCTTCATTTTTTAAGATTCTGATCAGGTTGTGATTCTGTTCATCAAGGTTCGGCTGCTGATAGACAAACTTCCAGTAAAATTTAAAATTTATTTTATTAAAAGCGATAGCAAGTGATTCAATAACTCTATAATTATCATCAACATTAAGCATATGAATATTAAGCGGATGTATTTTAATGCCTCTTACAATATATTTAGTTCCTGAATCATTGATAATACATTCATTGTGTTCGATGCTTTCGACATCGAGCCAGTTGAGTGTAGTAGCTAATTTTTTCGCTCTCTTTTTTATATTTTTTTTCTCTTTTTTAAAGCTTTTCTGATTGTTCTTCTGTATTTTTTCTGTCTTTTTCTTCATCATAATTTACTATCCCCTCAAACACATAGTTTTTATTTGATACAAAGTAATCCAAATATTCAATGCAGAACCCCATTATATTGTGATAAACCGAATAATTCGTTGTTAATAGCCAGCATATACCGCCAATGAATACAAAAATAATTACTCCAACAATTAAAGCCACTCCAGATAAACTGTTAAAACAGATAATACATCCTACTATAGTTAAAAGTGTACCAGCTGCAACAACAATTAAATCACTAATTCGATACATCCCAAAAATGAGCCTACCACCTTTAAAATTAGATGGTGCTATATATCTACGTTCTTCCATATAATCACCTCCCAGCAAAAAAGATGGAACAAGTTCCATCTTCTATTAATTACCATCTGCCTCTGCGACGCATAGTATATCCCACAGTCGCTTTTCCTGTACTTTGAAAAGCTGCAGCTTTGGAGTTAAAGAAGTTACCGACCCCGGGATTCTGCCTATTCCGTTTATCAACATTCTTTGTATTCATCATTGATGCGCGATTAACTGCAACTGCATCAACGCCACTCATACCTCCTGCACGGTTAAATCTTACAGCATCACCACCTGCTTTTACAACTGCACTGCCAAGCTGTGACCGCGACATCGTATTGGCATTTTCAATTCCAAGAGAATTCGCATAACTGATCTGACTGCTTGTAGGTGGCACACCTTTATCACCTGAGCCTGATAACATAGAAAATACTGCTGAACTTCCACCTGCATCACTTACTGCACTACTCAGTTCCTGTGTGGTCATACCAGTACCATTAATACCAAATGAACTAGCATAATCAAGCTGTGAACCTGTCGGAGCAGTATCATTCATTCCCATGGCTTCAAATGCGCCTAAAGAGCCACCCGCTTGACTGACTGCTTCAGCCATTTCACCACGTGTCATACCAGCACCATCAATCCCAAGAGAACTTGCGTAATTCTGCTGATCAGTGTTCGGCATTAGATCATTTATGCTTGAATCATGACTGCCTCCAAAGCCGTCAGCACCGCCTGCATCAGGATTCCCTTTTCCTTTTCCAAAAGCATTACTAGCCATATTTTTGAATCCAACACCTTGCCCGGCTCCTGCTTTATTTGCAATTTTTCCTGCTGCGGAAAGACCTTTACTGGCAAGTCCAAGCGCTCCTCCGGCTGCCAGGATACCAGCACCAGCAGTTACAGCTGTCGCACCAGCACCAAATGCCATCATGCTTTGCATCTGCTGTAATGTACTTGCAGCTGACATTTCACTTCCGCCTATAATTGCTGCAACACCACTTGGAGATTTATATACGGCAATCAGTCCACCAAGTATCATAAAAACCTTAGCAACAGTTCCCACAACTGTAGTAGACTTTAGAATGCCATCTAACGTTGAACCTCCGATAAAGCCAAATAAAAACATCATCGTATACAACTGAAACCAGTTTGAAACTAAATCAGCAATGATATATTTACACCAGACAGAATACGTATTGCTTTCTGGATCAAGAAGACTGGATATTGCATAAGGTGCTAAAAACACTTTAAGAATAAGTGAAATTTGTCTTTCTGCCATCATTAATAAAATAGGTATGAATACTATCGCAACAGCAATAACCGTAGCAAGTCCAAAAAACAGACTGCTCCAGCTTGGATACATATAATAGACTTTGTCTACAGCACCAGCTAAGCCGAAGGTTACTGTATCAGCAATTTTTTCTAATATATTTCCCTCTTCTTCACCGGCATTTATATCAATATCATTTATGTCACCACTGAACCAGTAACTCTTATAGAATGAAGATTCTATTGCTTCATTCATTTTTTTTACATATGCGCTGTATACTTTGTTTATTTGAGATGCAGATAAGTCAGCTCCACTGACATTCTTTATCGAAGGTACTGTCTCAGTAACTTTATCTGCTGACCAGCTTTTAACTGCTGATTTAAAAGTATCTTTAGACATTATAAACATATTTGAAAATTCTTCCATCTGAGAGGCCAGATAGTCTTTCATAGTTTTTGTTTTATCATACATATAGGTACTGTTTAAATCAATCGAAGAGCTGTCTACAAGCAGTGTCGACAGCTTTTTACTGTCATACATTTTTGTATCGTCAGTAAAGTACTCAACATTGTTAACAAGTTCATTAACCAAACCAGTAGTCTGTTTCATAGCAAAAGGAACAGCAGACATAATAACTACTGTTACTGCCATTTTGACAATCATTTTCCCGGGATCAAGCTTACTCATATATTCATCATCAGTAAAAGCTTTAAACACTATTTTTAAAAGCCTGAAAACAATAAAAAGTACCAAGAACAACTCAATATATACAAACCAGTTCCATATCCAATCAAAGCCGTTATTAGAAAAATCTAGTCCGCATATCATTTTTGCCGCTTCCCATAAAATATCAATAATATTCAAAATCATTTGCATTAGTCCCCAGATTATGCTTCTTATCAGTTCACCAACATCTAACATTTCTTCACCACCCTTTTATCAAATAAGATGGAACAAGTTCCATCTTTAGCTTCCCTGTTTCAATCCAAAAACCTTGAAAATTTCAACAATTGATTCAATTATAATAACAATGATAACTCCTCTTTTAACGTTACCCCAGATATTCATACGTTGACGCTCTTCTTCGGTTGCCTGTAAATAACTGATACCTATACGACCTACATAAATAATACCTAAGCCAACTGCAGCCCATTGAATTATTAAAATACCAGCTTCAACCCAAGGGTTTAACAAATTTTTTGCTTCTTCAGTATTAGGTTTTGCAGCAGCTGATACTGTTACTATATTTTGCAGTCCAATATACCCTGCAATCAGCAAAGTCTCTAATCGAGCTTTCTTTTTACTACAATTTTTTTTAATTTTCTTAATCATTTATCGTTCCTCCATATCAATTAATTCAGCACTGATATCCACTCTTGGGGCAGTCTTAAAAAAATGAAATTTGTCTACAACCACTACAGTTTTCTTCTGCCCGTTGTATTCCTCAGTTTTTAAATGTCCCTCTACTTCACAAAAAAGACCATCCTCTACATACTGGACAAATCTTTTAGCATTCCTGCCCCAGGACTTACATGTGATCCAATCAGTATATTCATTCCCGTTAGAATATTTTGTTGTTGCAATATCAAAGAAACAGCACACATTATCAGTTTCCTGATTTCCATATAGTTGTCTGTTTACTTTGCCTAAACGGCCACTCAAAAAAACTTTATTCATTGTCATTGTGCAATTCCTCCATTTCAAAGTAAGAGGTGGAACTTGTTCCACCTCTGCATGTAAAAATATAAACCTATGTTACGTCATAAATAGTTTTAATTCTCTTTTTTTCTTTTGTTAAACATAGCAAATCCAATCAGGATTAAAGATAATCCCCCGATAATACAGTATACTGCAATATTTGTATTATCACCTGTTTTAACTTTTACCGGCAGTAATTCATCATACATTACTACCTTTTGAATTTTGCCCGATTCTTCAACTTTAAAGTTAATTGACTGTGCTACTTTATAATTTTTTGGAGCAATAGTTTCAGTCAGTTTGTAAGTTTCACCACAATATAAATTCTGAATCATGTGAGGTTCCTTTTCAGATACCCATTCATCCACAATATTTCCTTTTTCGTCGGTTATCTGAAGATGAGCACCTTCCAATTCTTTATGATCGGTTATATCCTGTTTAGATACCGATACTTTGAAAGGGGTATGTTTAGGGATAACCGTAATATCAAAATTCATTGAATTCTGAACATCTTCATTATATGTCGGAACTGTAATCAGTGTTGCTTCAACATACTCATATTTAGCATAATTACTGACTCTCAATAAATAAATTCCCACTTCCAAATCAGAAAATTTTAAATATCCTTTTGAGTCGGTTTTTAAGAAATCACCTTTAATATCATTTTTATCAGCATAACTGTCTAATTTAACTGCTAATTTTCCAAGTTCATCTGATGTTTCAATTTTATTCAAGTCAGTTTTTTCATCTGAGAAATCTTCAGTATATTCATATACTCCGTCAACGATATTTCCAACTTGAATCAACTCAAATTCAACATCTTTGACAGATGTACCTTTTACACCTTCTTCAAGAGAAACAGCAATTGAACCTGTTTCTCTGTAAGCAGAAACACTGCCAATGCCTGTACCTGCAGAAAAAATTATAGCTGATATAATAAGCAATTTTTTAAGCATCTGTTCTCGCTCCCTTCTTCTTTATAAAAATAATAATACCTGCTGTGATAAATAATGCCGGTATAATGTATATCGCAGCTTCATGATATGACGGTATTTTAGAATCTATTTGTTTTTTTACTTCTGGATTGTATGGAATCCTATGCCCTGTAATCATCAGCCTGTGGGTATTTAGTCCAAATGGCGTACAGGTTACCAGAGTAGCTAGATCTTTCCCGTCTTCAATTTCATATTCTGCATTTTCAGGAAGAACTGTTTCAATCTTATCTATTTTATAAGCGAGTGTTTTATCAAGCACCCTTATGTAAAACTGTTCTCCCTGTTTCAGTTCATCAAGCCGAGTAAACAATTTACTTGACGGAAGACCGCTATGCCCGGTTATAACTGTATGGGTATTTTCGCCTCCAACAGGTAAAGACGAATCTGCAACATGTCCTGCACCGGCATTAAGTTCAGCCTCTTCTGTCCCGTGATAAACCGGTATATTTACTTTAATCTGTGGTATTTCAACACTGCCTATTATCCCGTTTCCAATATTTAGAACATCATTATAATTAAGACTGCCTTCTACAGATATTCCTTTCTGTTTAAGATACAGCTCTTCATTCCATCTGTATGCATCGTTTAGCATATTTTCTTTTTGAGTGCTGCTTAAATTAGAGGAGGTACTGTCATAAGTAGTTATAAGATTCGAACGTTCTATGGATTCGAAATAATTAGAAACAGCAGGGTAGCATATCATTGCCAGTCCTGCTGCAAAGATCACTATTTCTTTTTTTAAAAACCTGCGGAACTTCATTATTCCACAGCTTCTTTTCTTCTCTTAATTAAAGCAGCTGTCATTAAGCCAGCACCAGTCACTGTTAATAACAGAGTCATAGAAGAACCTGTTGCCGGCAGTTTAGAACCTACTTTATTGACAACTTTAATATTTAATGTTCCGGTTTCGATATCGGTTGTTAAACTGCTGTCATATTCAGTAAATGCACCAGTATAGAATTCTTTAAAATGAGCGGATGCTTCTAATTTTTGTAAAGTCTTATCTGTTGCACCGTCACCTTTAGTATAATTTCCACGGTTATCTTCACCATAAGTTGCTTTAATGTCAATTTTGATCGGATCCTTTAACAGTCTATAGCCAGCAGGTGCTTTTGTTTCTTTGAGATAATATGTTTGGCTGTCCAATCCAACAATATTGAAAATACCATTTTTATCAGAAACCATTTCTACAGCTTCGGCAGGTGCTTCATCGCCTTTAACACTGTCGTGGTTAATTACCGTGTAACCGTCACCATTGGCTGCTTCTTTAACATATACCTCTTTTGTACATGAGCTGTCACTGTAAAGACGGAATTTCGCACCTTCAAGTTTAACTTCAGGATCCTGATCATTTACTTTTACTCCATTCATTCTAAATGTAAAGCAAACTACTGTATCCCAAGGAGTTTCACCGGTTTGGCCAATACCGTCAGAATCAGGATTATTAGAATATTCTAATTTAACATCATTTTCAAAACCGGGGCGTCCTGTATCATTTGATGCATTTTCATTTAGAGTTGCATTGTATTCTACTACTATTTTCTGTCCATAGAATTTTTCCATTTCAGGTACAGCACCTTCATATTCAGGGTAGAAATATTTATTAATTGTTGCTTTTAAGTCCATGATTTGAATTTGGAAAGTTTCATCAGCTGGAATACCACTTGTTACAACTTTGTAATCAATATTATTGACTAGTGTTTTATCTCCAACTTTTACTACTACACTATCAGGATTGAAAGTCAATGCTTCATCCATGCGATCACGCATTGAAAAATAATAAGAAGAATAACCATTCATATTAGGAACGTAAGTTAAATAACGATATGGTACTGTCTGACCTATCTCAAAATCAGCTACATCATTCCAGCCATCTTTATCGCTCCCAATACTTCCTCTGCTGTCATCTTCTCTGATTTGCTTCTGGATTACTGGAAAATCACTCTTGATATTGATAAACACATCTGGATTTGCTGTATTCACCATACACAAAGAAGAAGCACTATGAGTACCCTCAACTGGTGTAATTTCATCCACAACATACCATCCAAAATCAACATCCATCGTATAACTGTCTGCTGCTGTTTCAGGAACAGTTACCGTCATTGTAGGGGCTGCCTTTTCAGCAACGATCTCATTTCTTAAATCTTCAATAAAATATCTGAAATTAGAGTATCTGCTTTCATTTAACTGTGGAGCTTCTACATTATTGATTACTGTATTGTTATTCATCGTTTGAATGTAATCAATTATGCTGTACTCAGTATCTTTTCCGGTAACTTTTTTCAGTGCTTTTTCATAAGCTGGATTCATAGTGTAATTGATACTTTCCATACCAGCTGAATTTTCAGCATCGAAAATCTTGTAAACATTAAATTTTTTACCCGCCAAACTTTGAGTAACTCCATTATCTCCTACATTGGCATTAATAGTGATGTGCCCTTGTTCTTTAGCACTAACTGATGTAATTAGATTATTGTCTGGAGCAGCTAAAGAAGCAGTAACTAAAGCTCCAGAAAAAGCAGTTGAAACAGCTAAAAATGAAATCACTGCCTTTCTTAAATTCTTTTTCATCTCCATATTGTTATTTCCCCCTTATTTATCCGTTTTCTTTTTTCTTTTATACATAAGACCTGCAAGACATAAACAGATTCCTGCACCAGTAAGAATTACTGTTCCCTTAGAACCTGTCGCAGGCAGTTTTGAGCCGCGCATATTTACGACTGTCATATTTCCTACATACCATCCGTTTTCAACTGTCATACTGTAGTCACCTTCAGAATCACTTATGACCTTGTCATTGACCAGAAATGTATGTACCCCATCAATGCACTTAAATTCTACTTTTATTGGATCAGTAAGCTTCCTGTAGCCCGCAGGGGCTTTAGTTTCTTTCAAAAAATAAGTACCAACTTCAACTTTGTTAAATAATAAGTTTCCGTTATCATCAGTAATTCCCTTCGTTACTTCATCGGTACAGTCAGCATTTTTATACAATGTAAATTCAGCTCCAGCTAACAATTTATCAGCATCATTCTTCTTGACTACATTTAATTTGAACCATTTCAATTTGTTGCTTAAAGAGATAGTCATATCGCCTTTGTCATTTATAGTAAAGACACGTTTGTTTTCATCACTGTTTTTATCAGAAATTTTTACAAAACCATTACTGTCAATATCAAAATAAAATTTAGTATCATTGATTTCATACCCATTAGGAGCAGTAACTTCCTGAGCATAATAGCTGTTTCCGCCAGCAAGTTTGTACAAATCAATAATACCTTCATCATTAGTTTTGTAACGACCGACTTCCTGATTTGTCGTTTCATTGAAAATGAGATACTCAGCATTTCTAAGCGGAGCTTTGGTTTCAATATCATATTTGTAAAGTCTGATATGTGTTTCTAAATCAGTAACAGTAAAATGCTGTACTTTTGCAGTTTCACTCACATCTTTATCAATAGTAAACTCAAAATCATCAGCCTGTACATAACCGGCAGGAGTTACTGTTTCTCTGGCAATATATGTACCGAAAGGTAAATCCTTAGTAACTGCCTGTCCGTCTTTTCCATCAATATTTGCTGTAGTTACAACATCATATGTTTCTGCACTGTCCCATCCGTTTTCAGTCACATCATTCTTTAATTTGATAGTAAATTCTGCATCATTCAAAGGTGTAGTATTGCCTTCCTGATCCAGAGCAACTTTTTCGATTTCAATATGATGTTTTTTTACCTCGTCTTTAACAACAGGGAAGTTACCTGCAACGACTTTAGCAACCCCTCCACTGCCATCTTGTTTTATTTGAGTCAAATAAACACCATTATCAATATTCTCTGTATTACCGTTATTATCAGACAGTATAGCTCCATCTAATAAATAACCATCAGGTGCTTTTGTTTCCTGAATGGTCATAGTACCTATTGGTAATGTTGGGTTTGGATTGTTTTCTGTATAATAAAAATCATCACCAGATACTTTATATTCATTTCTCAATGTAGCAATGTACTTAGTAACAATACCATTACTAATAGCCTTTGTCTTCAATACCCATGTTCTAGTAGCTTTTTCAGGCAAATCAGATACTTTGTCATATAATGCATTATAATATTTTACCGTAAATTCTGCTCCTTCTAACGAGGCGTTACCCTGAGGATTTGACTCCCCACTATCCATATCTGCCTTTTTTATTTCAATAGATGCAGGGTCGTTGGCCGGCTGTTCAACTAAACATCCTATACCATTTAGGGCAGTAGTCTGTCCTGCATTAATAGTTACAGATGTATGTTCAGGATTAAGTTCGAATCCCGGTGATGCTTTTGTTTCAACAAGTGTATAATTCCCTGCATTGATACCTGAAACACTTGCATTGCCGTTTACATCAGTGATTAGTGTTGCAACTGTATTCCCACTTCCGTCTCTCAACTGATATTCTGCACCAGCTAATGAATAGCAGTCATTTCCAGCTGTCAGTTCAGGATTTCCATTTACTTTAGTAATATTCAAATCACCTTTTTTTGGTTTTATTTTGAATTTCGCAATGCCTGCTCCAGACTGACTGTTTACACGTTTGGTCAAAAATCCAACAACGATTTCGTCGCCTGTTTTATCAAGTACACGAACATTGATCAATTCATCCTTCCATTCCCCTCCTTTACCGGTATCCGGATTAGAAAGATGTGTACACTGTAATCGTAACCATGCATCAAGCTGCGTTGCGCCTGTTACATTTTCTGCTGTCCAGTTCCAGAAACTGTTATGCGATATACCTGTTACTGTATCGACACCACCCTGAATCCAGATTCCTAAATACATTGCAGTATTCTGATAATACAGTTTATTGTAGTCTAGCTGACCTCCGTAATAAATTGTGTTCATAAGATCTCTTTCACCGGTTGTTAAACCATAAACAGGCAGTGTTGCGTTTTTCCAGTCAGAAGCATATGCTTTATACAAAGATATCTGACCGCTCCACCCGGTACCTACACCGTCTGGAACATCTACAGTTCCTGCACATCCCATCTCACCCATTGAAAAAGCTTCAACATTAGTGATATTTAGAAATTTATCCGCCAGTTTTGCTATCGGTGATTTTTTATCAACATCAACGTTTACTGACTGTACCGCAGTAGATGACTGCGGAATTGTTATTACACCACTTTCAGAGTCATAACTGTAGTTGCTTGTCGGCAGACCGTTAACAGAAACTGTTAATTCAGTTTTATCCAAATCCTTCTCAGTTTTGACATTTGTTTCAAAATCAAAACTGTCAACATTTCTGCTTCCTTCTTTTACCGTTTTGCTGTCAGTTGTAGTATAATTAACTTCAGATGACAGTTTTGCGGTTGACTGTGATACAGCCTGTAGAAACTGTACCTGAACATTACCGGCAGTGTTTCCAAACAGATCTTTTGAAATATAAACTAAACCTGTTTCTGCATCGTAATGACATCTGTCATTGACAACTTCGGCATTGTTATTGTTTATTGCAAAGATCTGATCTTTTACTTCAGCAGTACTGTCATTCAGCATTGTATTTCCCAGACCAACATAATAATTACTGTTTATATCGAGGTTATATAATGCGACAGTGGAAGGGATAGTTGTTATAAACAGATCACCAGTATCTTCTCTTAAAAAGAAACTGTCGATTGTTTCATTTTCAGCGATTCCCTCCGCTTCAACTAAAGTGTTTTTTACAACTAATACCTGATCTAAACGCATCATATTTAATGATGTGTATGCAGTATCAAGATTATTTTTAATATATTCAGCAGTTACTGGATCAAGATTATTTTCAGATGCTTCAGCATCAGATTCCTCTTTTGCAGTAACTATATTCTGAGGTTTCCTTTCAACTGCATTAATTTCAATTTCAGCAGGAACCGAGTTTATATTTTCCTCTGCACTGACTTTGTTTCTGTAGTTTACAGTAACAGTGATTTTAGCTTTACCAGCTGCTTTTGCTTCTACAACTGCACTGTTCATTTCACCGGAAACGATAGCAATTTCTTCATTGTCGCTTGTCCACTTATAATCAATTACTTCAGCAGTTTCCGGTAAATCAGCACGAACATTTAGATTTGTTTTTTCACCTGTCTCCAGCTCTTCTTTTTCAGAAGTTAGAGTAACTTTTTCAATATTCATTGCATTAATAAATGACATGTCATTTGTAACAATACCAAAAAGCACCAGTACAGATAATAAGAATGTACTAATTTTTTTCATTACACCTATTCCTTTCGTTAAAAATATTTTCTGTGATGCAAGTTACAGCTTAAAGATTATTTCTATACTATATTTAATTTAATAAGCAAGCATCACTATACTTCTTTAAAATCGGTATTACGATCAGGCAATTGATCAACCGTCAAATAATAATGAGCAGTCATAAGACTGCTCATGTGTCGAATACCCATAAATATACTTTTTTCATTGCTTTCCTCCAACAAAAAAGACAATCTTTCGATTGCCTTCTATCATCTATTTTTAAGATGGAACAAATTCCATGTCTCCTAAAATTACTCCTATGATATCATTATATCACGTTTATTTTAGAAAAATGTCCCCATTTTTTATTTAAAAATATGATGGAACAAGTTCCATACCTTCTACAATAATCTCTATGACAACATCACGATTTGTCCTTTATTATTTCTCACTCCCTCCAGAAAAAAGACAGCCTTTCGACTGCCTTTATTTGTTTAATTTTACTTAGTAGCACCGCAGCTGCATTTATAGCCGGTAATTACGGTTTCGTCCCATGCAGGCTTTACAATTACTGTTTCATCCCATGCAGGTTTTACGACAACTGTTCTTTCCTCCTGATGAGTAATTGCATCATGATGTTTTGTTCCTACTTGTACTTTTTTATTAGAATAGCTGCCATCACATTCAAAAGCATAATGATAGTCAACAGAATCTGTAATATCTTTTCCACACTTATTACAAATTGTTCTATACTCATAAATTGGCTCATCCCACGCTTCTTTATCAACAACTGTTACTGTTTCTGTCTTAGTTACTGCATCATGATGAACTGTTTTTGTTTCTGCTTCGTGGTGTACTGTTTTTGCCACCGCTTCCCAGCTGTGTGTATGAGTCGGCTTATTATCTCCTGTGCTTCCGCTGTTGCTGTTTCCTCCATTATTTCCTGTATTTCCACCTGTTGATCCGCTAGGAGCAGATGGCTTGGATGTGCTTCCTTCTGACCCGCTTTGTACTTTGTCAGTGTTTTCAACCGGCTTTCCAGTTGTAACGTTATCTTTAGAGCTTACCTCACTGCTCGATTTCTTAGTTACAACAGTTTTCTTGTTTCCATTTTCATCAGTAACAATTTCTGTTACTGCAACTTCACCTTCAGCTACAACAGGAGCTTCTACAATATTGATTTTCATTTCTTTTTCCGCTTTATTTTTTTCAACATCGCTGATAGAAATTTTTAGGTCATATGTTCCTAATGTATTAACATCAACTTTTGAAGTATCAATCTGCCAGTCCTTTAAATCACTATAATCTTCAGCTTTTAATAATTCAGCAAAATTGAATGTAGATAAATCTGTAAACTGAATTACATCGATTGTATCAGGAGCAGTGATTTTAGGTTTTGTAGTATCACTTACTTTTACATCAACAGATTTCTTATCATTTTCATAACTGAAATTGATTTTATATTTACCAACTTCAGGATATTCTTTTTGTTCTTTTGAAATGACATTGCCATTTTCATCTTTATTTTCAACAGTAACATATTTGAAGTTATTTGTTGATTTAGCATCTTTGATGATCTTCTCAGCTGTTTTTGAATCTATTTTATTGTAATTAAGGTAATCCGCAACATCTGTTGAAACGACCTGTCCCAACTCAGCATCAATTTGATTCTTGGTTAATACCAATGTATTGGATGTTCTTGTAACGGCATAAGCAGTACCAATACCAGCAACCAGCAACAATCCTGCAACACTGCCTGCAATAATTTTCTTTCTCTTTGTATTTAATAATTCTCCTAAGTTTAAATTTAGTTTATTCATAATTTCCCTCCAAGTAAAATAAATCGTTTTATGATTTCATTCATGGAACAAGTTCCATGTCTACTATTGTTATCCCTATGATAACACTATAGCATGTCTTTTTTCAAAAAATGTCCCCATTTTTGATTTTCTTCATGGAACAAGTTCCATATCTATAATCTTTATTCGTGTTTATTTATCATTTCTTTATATATTTGCATTTTGGATAATTTGTGCATCCTATAAAACTACCAAAACTGCTTTTTCTTTTTATCAGGATACCACCACATTTAGGACACGTCCCTATAGCTTTCGCTGTGTTTGTCTGAGTTTTTTCTTTCTTCTTTATAATATATTTACATTCTGGATAGTTCTCACACCCTTCGAATGTACCGAACCTCCCTTGTCTTATAACTAATGCCCCGCCGCATTCCGGACATACGTTTCCTGACTTCTTAACCTCTTTTCTAGAAATAGTATCTTTCGGCTTATAATAATTTTTAATAACTTCACAAACATAATCTTCTATCTGTTTAACGAATACATTGGATTTAATCTTCCCTTTTTTTATTTCAGCAATCTGTTCTTCACACCTGACTGTCATTGAAACATCTGAAATTTCTTTAGGTACAATGTCTATCAACTTCATTCCGCGCTCAGTTGGAATAATACTCTTCTTTCTGCGTTCAATATACCCTCTATCCAACAGCACTTCAATTATAGCTGCACGAGTAGCACCCGTACCAAGTCCAACTCTTTCTATGCCGTCAATATTTTTAAAATCTTTAAGACTCGCATTTTCCATTGCAGTCAACAGTGTATCATCAGTAAACCTCTGTTTTGGTTTTGTTTCAATACTATTTACATTGGATTTAATCTGCTGCCAGCTATCATTTTCTTTATATTCAAATAATCTGATATTTTTATCCTGCTTCTCGGCATCGATGGAATTTGTTCTATCTTCAAAATCAAGAGCGGTCCATCCTGATTCGATAGTACGATTAGCATTTGCCTTAAAAATATAATCTCCAGCTTTTATAGATGTACTTACATGTTCATACAGCATTGCTGGAGACATGGATACGATGAACCTCAGCATAATCATTTCAAGAACATCTCTTTCTGTCTCGTTAAGTGAATTTACATGTAATGCTTTAATAGTTGGAATAATCGCATGATGATCAGACACTTTTGTATCGTCTATTACTGCTTTAGTATTAATAGTTACATTAATATCTCTTTGACTACATATCTGCTCTGCTAAATTTCGAGCTTCTATTTCCATTGATGCATTCAAAAATTTAGAATCCGTTCTAGGATATGTTATAAGTTTCTTCTCATATAGTGACTGCGCTACATCAAGTGTATTTTTCGCATTTAATCCTAAACGTTTGTTACATTCTTTTTGCAGCAATGTTATATCAAACAACATAGGAGCTTTTTTTCTTTTTATTTCCCTTTTTACAGACTGAATGATGGAACATGTTCCATCTACAGCCTGTACAATTGATTCAGCTTCATCTCTGTTTTCAAATTTAACATCATATTCAGCCACTATATCATCATAATGTATCTGAGCTTTGTAGTAATAATTTCTTACGAAACTGCTGATTTCTTTTTCTCGATCTACAATCATTTTCAAGGTAGGTGTCTGAACACGTCCAATTGACAATGGTTTTTCTCCATAAGCACTGTACATATTAGAAAAACATCTTGTCATATTAATACCAACTAACCAGTCCGCCTGTTCTCTGGCGTAGGCACATTCATATAAATTTATATATTTATCAGAGTCACCGTCTTCAAGATTTTCAAATCCTTTTTTTATATCTTCCTCTACCATTGAATTAATCCACAGCCTCTCTATTGGCTTTTTACACCTCAAATAATTATAAATATGTCTAAAAATAAGTTCTCCTTCCCGACCTGCATCTGTTGCACAAACAATAGTAGTAACATCATCTCTATTAATAAGTTTTTTTATAACCTCCATCTGTTCTTTTACGCCACTGCTGCTGTTTAGTTTAATTTCAAATTTCGTTGGTATAACAGGTATACTTTTCCAGCTTTTCCATTCTTCCTTGTAATCAGAACAATCATATAAACTAACAAGGTGGCCAAATGCCCATGTACAGATATAGCCACTTCCCTCACAATAGCCATTGTTGTTAGATAATGCGCCTAACACCTTTGCAATATCACGTCCTACTGACGGCTTTTCAGCAATTATCAGTTTCATTTTCTACTCCTCCCTATATGTCCGCAAATGTTACACTTCTTTTTCATATTTAATTTATCATACCTGTCTTTTTTTAAATATATTTCTTATATTGCTGCACTCTTTAATCATAACAATCATTTCATTTGCTTTTTCTTCTACTGTGTTACAACATCCATCCATATCATTATATGTTCCTGCATAAATATCCCTGTCATATTTGATTACATACATTTTCATTCCACCACTTTTCCTAACTATCTTCTAAAACACTTTTTAATATCGAACGCACATAACCATACGCTCTATCACGTTCCTTCTGTTCTTCTCTTGTATATCTGGCATAAGAATAACCATGAGTATTGGTTTTTCCATAACCACGAAAAGACGATTCCCGACTTAGCATCGAATAATAATACGTGAATTCAAATTTAAACTCTTTATATGTGACATATATACGATCTATATCATTGCTGTATATGCTTATTTCAATGTCTGAATCAATTTTGTTAATTTCCTCTTGAATATGCTCTTTTATTAATAATGCATATTTTTCTTTATATTTTTCCAGTTCAGTTCTAAATTTCTCGATTTTATTCATTTCAATTCCTCTTTTTATTCAGCCTCATCATAGAGTTCACTAACATGATAAACAACCATAGCATCATTAAATGCTTTATCTATTTTTCAACATTTTTATAATCATGTTTCATACGTTCATAAAATTCTTTAATATCGTTAATTCTTGTTGGATCTGGGTAATTTAATTTATAGAATTCATTTATTGCTTTTTTTAAATTTTTTTCTGCTGTATCATGCGAAATCAAATATATTGATTCATTACCAGACATTGCATTATTACATTCCTCGCATCTAAAAGCTTTATAAAAAATTCCATCTGCATATCCAAAGAAAAACACTTCATCATTCGGCACTCCTTTATATTCATCTTTTTCAATGTATGTATGTTCATTTCCAACAGTTATTACATCATATCTTTTTGACCAGATGCCATTAGGCACTCTTATAGTAAAATCATGAGCCATTCTAGTCACCTCTATTTTGAGAATTGATTTCAATCCATGAATTAATATATTCAGAAATTTCTTTTGCAGTAATTCCATCCATTCCTGCATCAATTAATTTCATTTGATTATAATAACTACTGTCACTGTTTGCAGATGCTTCACAACAAATATTCCAGTCTGGTATTGCTATAAAACCGCCGTTTATATGATGACCAAAAATTATTAAATAGCTGTTCTCATTTATTTCTACATTATGTTCAAAATAAATCTTAGTATTTTTCGTAAAATTATGTTCTAATTTTGTTATCATTTTTTATATCGCTCCTTTTACTAATTTTATAATCATTTCTTCCCAAACCAATGGTTCGGTATTACTCAAGCAAGAAAGAACTTCTGGCATATCAATAATATTTATTTTTTCTAGTTCTTTTATAATTTCGTTATACAAACAATTTGCCTCTTCTTGTGCTTTTGTATGCTGTTTCAACAGTCGGATTAATTCTTTATTTCTCATATAGTCCGCCTCAATTCCTCAAACATTTCTTTAGCGCCCATCTTCATCGCTCCAATCTATTACTTGACCACAATTTGGGCAATAATCATAATCATCATAATCTACCTCATAATTATTTAATATTTCGTCGATATTCTAATTCCAGATAGTTTCTTAATTTTTTTATTATCACTCCTCGTGGTGTTTGAATTTTTTCAGGTACATCGTGATTTTCATTTATACGCTGAAGATCAATCCATCGCATTTCGTCAAACCTCATTAGTGACGGTGTCAGCATTCCATGATTAACAATGACAATCTCTTCTTCACTGTATCTTAACTTGCGTTCATTATTTTTTAAGGATACAAGCGGTATTACCAGCGCCTTTCCATTATCAACTTTATGTACATATGCAAAATGTCCGTATCGAAGCTCTTTTGGATACCCGTATCCAAAATTGATATATATAATTGAATGGGGTCTAATATTCTTTTTTGTTCGATAATATCTGTGATAGTATTTTGTTAGATCTTGCTCACAGATTACATCAATATAAAATCTATTAGCATGTACAGCATCAGTAAAAGACTTTATCCAATATTTTATATCTTCACCAATTAACTTTTTTGTTTTATATAATTCCAACAAGCAGTTTTCGATATATTCGGTTTCAGTTTTATCAAATGAATACTTACACATAATTTTATCGATATAAGATGGAACTTGTTCCATCTTATTTAAACTCCTTTTCTACCAGTTCATTAACAAGCGTTTTATAGTCTTCTGCTACCGGACTTTCTGAAACTGCTAAAAGAACACTCTTACTCAATGAAGCTTCTGTTATTGGTTTTGCCTGATGTCTAATAGTTGTAGAAAAACATCGTTCCTTATAAAGGTTCTTAACCATTTCAACAACGCTTCTTTCAATTTTGTTTCGGTTAACCATGGTTAGAAGAATTTTAAAATCAAATCCTAGCGGCATAATAGAAAGCCAGTCTAACATCATGTGAACTGTCTTTGATAATCCAACCATACTGTAGCTATCTACTTTAGCTGGGATGATTATTAGATCACCTTCATTACAACAGGCGTTTAATGTGTTATACGTTAAAGCATTCGTATATGGAGAATTATCGATTATTGCAACATCATATTCTCCTCTTACATGATCCAGTGCCATCTTCATTTTCTGTTCAACAAACCTTCCCTGCTGTTTCAACTTCAAATCTACCTCTGAAAGATTAAAGGTTGATGGTAAAATAGACATGTTCTTAAAAGTTTCATCGGTACTTTTGATATAATCTCCAACATTTATAATAGCCTGTTTTGTCACTCTATGATCAAGAAGAACATGACTGATATCTTTTTCAAATACTGCTGCCCTGGTATATTCGTCAATAATATTTGTTGCTGCTTCAATACCACCATCAGTATTTTTAAAGGCATTGTTAATTTTTTCGATAGTTTTATAATCAATTTCATCATTTAATTTTAACAACGTTCCGGTTGTATTCCCCTGAGGATCAAGATCACACACAAGAACTTTAAAACCTTTCTTTGCTAATCCATAAGCCAGATTAACTGTTGTAGTTGTTTTGCTTACTCCACCTTTTTCATTAATAATTCCAATTGTTTTCATTTTTCATACCTCTTTCTTACTCGGATGGAACTAGTTCCATCTAAAAATTTTATAACTTGTTTTTATTTTTTTGAGTGCCTAATATAAATCTTATACTCCGCCCACAAATAAATAGACGATAAAGCAGCCATCCAAAAAATAATTACCAGTGCAGAAATTAATATTTCAGCGCTTATCCATTCACTAAATACTTTGACCAGTAATGCTGCAGATAACGTTATTACCAGTGCAAAGAGTAACTTTACAGCAACCCTAATAACTTTAAAGAACACTAACATAAATATCATTCACCTTTCTGTCTAATCTTTACCTCCCTCACCTTCTACAGGTACATAATCGAGCATAAAGCAAGGTGGAGACTTGTACTACCTTGCTTTAAAAAAGCGAAGATTATGTAATGTTCATAGACCCTCTGTTTTCCAAGATGGAACTTGTTCCATCTTTTGTTTTTATTCTATATACTGTTCCCGGTATCTTTCATAAGCTCATTTTTTAAATCATACTGTCCCTGATGCCGGTAATAATATTCGATTAATTCTTCGGTTTTACATGCATAAATTATCCTGCTTTTGATCCGTAGTGCTCTTTTAAATCCCATGATAAACTCGACAATTTCACGATCATATTCACAGTCAGTTCTTTTTGGCAGCTGATTCAGATAAGCCCCGGCATGATATGAATTTTCCCATGCATCACTTACAAGGTTGATAATTTTCTGCTGGATTTCTTTTTTCGATATATTTAATCTATCTTTATCTCCCTTTTTCATTTTCCATACATTCTCCTTCATGTGATTTCTTATTCAAAGTTGCTTAATGCGTTTCTATTAGAACAAAAACAGGCTATACCCAAGTGTAATAAAAGCAAGCAGTAAAACAGCTTTGCAAAATAATATAAATAGTATTGTAGGAAGAAAATATTCATGACCATATTCAAAAATTGACATAACTTTCCACAAATCTCTTATAGAAAGTACTATTCTTACGATTTTATTTTTACTTCTGTCACAGTGATTGATAGAGTCTCTATAATTTCTGTAACTACATCTTGTATCATCTACCCATCTGTATATAGGATATAGACAAACTGCTGAACATACTGCTATATAAATAATTTTTAATATTTCTTTCATATCATTGCTTCTTCCTTACAAATTAATTTTACTTATTTCTGATTACTATCTCATCTATGTTTATCTCTAATGCATCCGCAATAGCTATTACAGTAGATATTGTTGGCTCTTTTATTTCTCCATTTAATATTTTTTTTAGATTTGTACGATCATAATTTATCATTTTTGATAATTTATATACTGTTATATTTCTTTCTTTCATAAGTTCAATTATTTTCATCGTATTCATATATTTATCCATGGGATCAATAATAAATGACTGGTATTATTTTTAATCAATAAAGGTACTGCTACGGGAAGGGATAATACCCTAATCATTTTTTAAATTACCTCCTCTATTACTGACTGCCCTCTAAAATACTCTTTAATATCTAACGCACATAACCATATGCTCTATCACGTTGCTTCTGTTTTACTTTCCCCTGCCTCACCTTCTACAGGTGATGAATTGAGATAAAAAGCAAGGTGGAGACTTGTACTACTACCTTGCTTTTCATCGATGATTCATCAGTGTTCGCAGACCTGCACTTTTTAAATATCAGCAGTGTCAGCAGGCATTGGATGCATCACTTTTTTTAAGTAAAATATATTTGTATCATTTATAAAAATAAAAAGATGGAATAAGTTCCATCTCGATCACCTAATAGCAGGTAACCTGAACCCCTGTCCCCGTTGGGGTTACCTCATATCCTGAAATTTTTCCAGAACTCTTTAATCCTTCAGCATAATCACAGGCTGAATTATAAGAATCAATGCTGTAGCCTTCAAAAAACCTGTTATAAATGCCTGCGTTAGAAACTTTTTTTCCTGCACTGCTTTTTTTTGAAGAAGTATTTCCGCTGTCTGCGTTATTTTTTTCGTTATCTTTAACCGGTATCTCCTGAACAGGTTTTTCTTTGACGATTACTGTAATTTCAGCAGTTGCTTCATTGCCGGCATTGTCTTTAACACAATACTTTATGGTATAATTACCTGCTTTGCTTGTATCAACAGCATTATCAATTATTAATTCTTTTGATAAATCACCATCGATATTATCATGAACTTTTACAACATAACTATTTTCATTAATTACTGCTCCATATTCTACTTCAATAATTGAACTGTTCAGCTCTATAGTTGGATTTATATCATCATATACATCAATTATTAATTCCCGCGTAACGGTTTTCACCTTATTTGATAATTTATAAGACACCATATAAGTACCAATCTCATTAAACTTTTTTTCTTTTGGTAAAGTTAATTTTAACTCCTTGTCATATTTATCAATATAATTTCCAGCGACAAACGGCTCGGATAACCCTAATTTAATGTGATCATCCTTCAATTCTAAATTTATATCTTCAAAATAATAGCTTATGGTATGTCTATTAATATAAATTATTGATCCGATAATTACTATGACAAATACACTGACAGATACAACAAAGTATCTAATCAGTTTCTTTCTTTTTAATTCTTCCGCTGCCTTTTCATAAATCCCAAGCTGATCAAATATTGATTCTCTCATCTGTCTCATTGACTCATACGGGATTCTCGGGTCGCAAAGCATATTCATTGAGTCATCATCCAAACCCGCTTTTAATGCAAGCAAAATTTCTTCCATCTGCAGATAATCAAAGGATGTATTTGCATACCATTCAACATCAAATCCTGCTTTTAATCCATCTCTAATTACCTGCATTTGACGAGGATCAAATGCCATCTGTTTATAATATTCAATATCCCGCATTAATCATCATCCTCTTTGTAGATGGAACTTGTTCCATCCGACATTACTGTTTCCATTCTTTCGAGAGCAGCTTTTGTAAATATATCCATTCTTTCCTTTTCCTCAAGCGAAGCCAAGAAAGAAGTTACTTTTTCATCACTTAATTCTGCTGGTCTAGTAAATTTATTTAACACTTCTGTTTTATCCTTAATTAACTGAATAATCTGAACTAAAATATCGTATTCTTCAGCAACAGAGTTGTTTTCATCAGCTGACCGCTGCATCTTTTTTACCTCGTTAAGCTGTTCATCATAAAAGGATTTTAGATTCTTGATCATTTCATTTAAATCATTTATTTCTTGTTCCTTCATTTCTCGCTCATTCACTATAAGGCTTTTTTCTTCTTTCAATTGCATTAGCTCGCTTTGAAGTTTCTCAAATTCTTCGACCCTCTCTGTCATAGCTATAATTTCATTTTTAAGTCTACTGCTCTCCTCAAATGCTTCATTTTTTTCTTTAGTAAGTTTATCAACTTCCTCTTCCATTTCTTCAGTACTTTTAATAGTATCTACTGTTTGACAAATCTTTAATTCTTCTACTCTTTGTGACTCGCCAAATATAATTGAGCCAAGGTTGCTTAAGTTGCAGTCAATAAAGTTAGTATGACTAAAAATTGCAGATCCTGTTACTGTAGAATCAACAAATTCACACGTGTCAAATGTAGAGTATGTTAGTTGCCCCTTGAATTCAGGATATTCAAATTTACAGCCGTCAAATAAAATTCCTTTCAAAGAACAACTAAAAACACATTTATAGAAATGTGTTTTTATGATTGAAAGTCTCATTTCATAATTAATCAGTCCCGCTTCTTCAAAATCATTTGAGACAAAAATACAGTTAATAAATTTGCAATTGAACAGATCTGTATTTATAAACATCCTTATATCTACTTCTTCATTTTCATAAATTTTGCTCCTAATAATCTCTTTTTCCAGTAAATTAATATCGATATTTTTAATAGTTTCAGCAACATCTGCCTCTACTTCGCTTTTGTCCCTAAAATCATCACCAAAATAATCATTGATAATACATTTTTGTGGACTGTTTAAATCTCGTACAATTTCTAAATCATTTATATCTGTTTCCAGCCAGCGAGATGAGCTTATATTTGCACCAGTTATTCTGCAACCATCACCAAAAGAACATCTAATCATAGTCATTCCTGTTAAATCTACTAATGAGGATACACATGAATTTCTTACATCAAGGCGTTCAAAATGACAGGCAATAAAAATAATATTCGGATATGTACCTCCTATCAATGAGAAGTCAACAAACATGCAGTTGATGAAAACTACCTTCTCACATGTAAAATCTCTAAACTGAAAATCTATAAATGTACAATTTTCAGCAATAATTTCTTCTTTATCTTTTACTATCCTGATATTATCAAGTTTTAAACCTTCAAATTTTAGTTTTTTATTTTCTTCAATTTGTCCTTTTAATGAATTATAATCATCAGGTACTATAGGATTTGTTTTTGATGGGTATATCTTTGTCTTTTTTATACCTAGTCTCTTTACCACCTCGTTAATCATATTCTCTTTTTTTTCGTTTGTAATCATTTTTATTCCTCCTGTTTTTTTATATGATGGAACAAGTTCCACCCTTCTTATAATCCAATTACGTTTGTTTCACTATCCTCTGTAATCCAGTTTTCAATACCTTTATTAAAAAAATCATCTGCTAGACCA
>OLIT01000676.1_pt1 | contig 33210 bp, 28 predicted proteins | sample 1601341 | NCBI WGS metagenome assembly OLIT01 (sample SAMEA2452121, study PRJEB22498) | human gut metagenome | biome: human feces; feature: human gut; material: feces | place: Australia | collected 2012
GTTTTAAAGCATCTTTTAAAAGGGCAGCCATAGCCCCCTCTGCTTTTAAATCATGAGCAGTAATTGGCTTATCCTCACTTGTATATCCAACAATTATCCGACCAAGACGTTCTTTTAAATCACTAATAGAACTCGCTAAACACAAAACAGCCATAATTTCAGAAGCAACCGTGATGTCATAACTATCTTGTCTTTCTACTCCATTCAATTTGCCTCCCTGCCCATCGGTAATGAAACGCAATTGGCGATCATTCATATCAACACATCGGTGCCATGTTATTTTATTTAAATCAATGCCTAATTCATTTCCTTGATAAATATGATTATCAAGCATTGCGGCAAGTAAATTATTGGCTGCTCCTATCGCATGAAAATCACCAGTAAAATGCAAATTAATATCTTCCATTGGTACTACTTGAGCATATCCACCACCAGCAGCTCCACCTTTGATTCCAAAAACCGGTCCAAGAGAGGGTTCTCTTAAAGCTACCATTACATTTTTGCCTATTTTCTTTAATCCATCAGCAAGACCAATTGTTGTAGTAGTCTTCCCCTCACCAGCAGGAGTTGGGGTAATTGCGGTAACAAGAATCAATTTAGAATGTTCCTTTTTTAAATCTTTCATAATTGAAAGGTCAACCTTAGCCTTATAATTCCCATATTGTTCTAAATATTTTTCATCAATTCCTGCATTTCTAGCAATTTCTTTGATATTCTTAGGTTGAATTGATTGCGCAATTTCAATATCAGTTAACATAGTTCCTCCTTATAAATTGAATTTTCACTATTACTATTCTAACATTTATTATAAATTTTATTTACTAATATACAACAATAATTTTTAAAAACAAATTTTACAACGAACATTTTGTTAAAGACAAAAGAAAAACTCTCAACTTTAGTTGAGAATTCTTCTTTGACTACGCTTGAGTTGTAAATTTATTGTAAGCTTTTTTAATTTTTGTGATATCAGCAGGATCTGTTTGATACCAACCCTTTTGTTCCATCGTTTTGTAAATTTCTGATTGCATCGCAAGGGAATCATTTAAACTATCGCTAAAGGTTGTTAAAATATGAGGAGTTGATGATTCAATTGTTCCATGCATATACAAATCACAAACGCCTTTGGTAACTAATAGTAAATCTTCCATTAACGCTCTATCGTCCATTTGTAGCACCTCCTAAAACATTTAAAAATTTTGTTTCTAACTCCTGATTTCTTTGTCTAAGAGTTTCTACAAAAGCCTTTAAATTAGGATCTTGTAAATTTCTTGAATAAGTTTCACAAATCGTTTTCATATGTTTAATATGCCCAAGAGCATCTTCAACATATAATAATTCTTTTCCAGTCATAAATAAATCCTCCTTTATAATTATTTTTAGAAGAATTTACCTTTTTATACATAAATTTTTAAAATATTTTTATTTGATACTCTTGATCATTAATTTACACATTAAATTAGAAAATGCAACACTATTGTTCAGTTTAAAACCTTCCATTAAAAGTGCCTGATTGTATAACAAAGTAGCATAATCTTTAATATCATCAGGATTTTGCTCATATAATTGATTTAAAGCATGAAATAATTCATGATTAGGATTGATTTCTAAAATTCTTTCCGCTTTAATCTTATCATTTGTAGGCATTGCTTCAATTACTTTTTCCATTTCAAAGGAAACCCCATCACCACTTACCAAACAAACTGGTGAATCAACAAGTCTTTTCGATAAAATAACATCTTTTACCTCATCCTTTAAGGCTTCTTTTAACGCTTTTAATAAATCTTGATGGTCTTTTTGTTGCTCTTCTAATTTTTCTTTTTCTTCCTCAGTTGTAAGATCATCTAAAGCCGATTGATTAATTGATTTAAATTCGTGATCATTATATTTATTTAAAATTTTTAATAGAAATTCATCCACATCATCAGTTAAAATCAAAACATCATAGCCATATTTTTTAACAATATCCATTTGAGGCATTGATAAAATTTCTTCTTTTGATTTTCCTGAGGCATAATAGATATCCTTTTGATTCTCTTTCATTTGTTCTACATATTCTTTAAAAGTGATCATTTTATCAGAATTCACACTACTATAAATCAATAAATCTTGTAACAATTCTTTTTTAGCTCCATAATTTTCATAAGCACCAAATTTTAAATTGATTCCATAATTTTTAAAGAATGTAAGATATTTATCAAAATCTTCTTTTTGAAGTAAGGCAAGTCGATTGATAATCTTCTTTTCAATATTCTTTTGCATCAAATTTAAAACCTTATTTTGTTGCAACATTTCTCTACTAATATTAAGCGATAAATCACTAGAATCAACAACCCCCTTGACAAACCTCAAATAATCAGGTATTAATTCTTTACATTTATCCATAATGAAAACCCCTTTAGAGTAAAGTTGCAAGCCCTTTTCATAATCAACAGAATGTAAATTTCTAGGTGGTAAATTAGGGATAAACAAAAGTGTATTATAATTGACACTACCTTCAACATTAAACATAAGATGAAGCATTGGCTTTTCAAAATCATAAAATTTTTGCATATAAAAATCATCTAAAGCCTCATCTGTCACATCATTTTTATTTTTCTTCCAAAGCGGAATCATCGAATTTAGAGTTGTAAGTGTTCTAATCTCATCATATTCACCCTCAACTTCTTTGCCATTGTCATCAAGTTTGGGTTCTTCTTTTGTCATATACATTGTAATTGGATATCTAATATAGTCAGAATATTTTTTAACTAAATATTGAATTGTATATTCATCTAAATATTGATCAAAATCAACCTCTATCTTATCATCTTCACCTTTAATATTATCTTTTAAATATAAGGTAATTGTAGTACCATCGGTTACTTTATCAGATGTAGCAATCTCATATGTATCCTCACCCGTTGAAGTAAATACATATCCCTTATCACTATATGGTGATTTCGTATCAACAACCACCTTTTTACTAACCATAAAAGCTGAATAAAATCCAACCCCAAATTGCCCAATTGTTTCTAGGGCATCCTTTCCTTCTTCCTTAGAATTTTCTAAATTTTTAACAAAGGCAAGAGTCCCTGATTTTGCGATTGTTCCTAAATTATCATTTATTTCATCATATGTCATACCAATACCATTATCCGATATTGTTAATGTTCGTGCTTCTTTATTTAACTCAAGATGAATTTCATAATCATTCCTTTTTGCCAATTTATCATCTGATAATGATAAATAATGATATTTATCAATTGCATCTGATGCATTTGATAATAACTCCCTTAAGAAAATTTCTTGATTTGTATAAATAGAATTGATCATTAAATCTAATAATCGTTTGGATTCTGTTTTAAATTCTTTAATTTCGCTCATATTTTTCACTCCTTTAGCACTCTTTATATATGAGTGCTAATACTATTATACCACTTTTTGGTTATTTGTCAATAGGTTTAATTCATATTTTATAATATTTTTTATTTATAAATAAAAAAGTGGATACTTTGATAAGATACTTTACAAATAGACCATTTCTATATCTTTTCAAAATTTATCCACTTCATTTTTAATTTTTATTATTCAACTACTACATAATTAGCAATAACATATGTATATTGCGTCTTATACCAGTTAAAAGAAACTAGAGTAACCACAATTGTTTTTCCATTTAAAGCCTCTAACTCTTGATAGTTTTCGGCATAATATTTTGCATTAGTATAATTATATAAATCAATTTCTACCGAACCTAAAGATAAATATGCTCTTTCACCTGAGGCACTAACATGAACAGTTGCCTCAACATCCATATAAACAATTCCACCAAGTAAAGCATTTTCACCTGCTTTACTATCAACTGCTACCTCTTCTAACGTTTTGTCTTTTAAGAAAGAAGATGTTGGTACTGCATTGCCTTGAGATAATATCGTAATTGTTGAGCCATCAGCAAACTGAGGTAATCCATAATATAAATCCATATTACCTTTAATCAAAACTTTATCGCCAACTTCAACTGCTGCTTGGGTTTTACAATAAATTGTACCCGTTTCATCAGTTATATAGAAGTTCCATTTTGTAGCACCACTTGATTTAACAATTGAGGATACGATTCCTTCTACAATAACAGTTTCTCCATTTTTTGTAGCTTTTTCTCTAAATTGTTCAATTGTTAATCTTTCAGCTTTAACAATTTTAAAGAAAATATCAATCGTTGTCTCAGTACTGCCATACGTTAAGACTAGACTGATTGAAACATCTTCTGTTTGAGTTGGAGTTGCAATATGAATCTGAAATAAATTTCCTTCTTGTACTGCAGTTACCGCATCACTAGAAGAATGGGAAAGAACAATATTACTGCCTTCTAATACTTCATATTCAATTACTGCACTATCAGCATATTCATTATCAAATAATCCCTCAATTTTTGTTTTTTCAAAATATCCTACTAAAGCCTCAGGAGTATCCACTTCACCTAAAACTTGTAAAACTCCAGCTTTCCAAATAAATTTACCACTAGAAACAGCACCAATACGAAGAGTGACATACGCTTCAACACATTTTCCAGCATATGGTTTTAACCATTCATATTCAGCAGGACCATTTTTACCAGAATTTTGTGAATATACAATTGTACTTAATGATGGATCATGAATATCATGAATGTAATAATTTACATAACTTCCCGAACTTCTTTCAACATAGATTTGTGTTTTAAAAACCATATTAGTAATATTGTTATCAGATGGATTATTTACCAAATCTTTAAAAACCACTTCTTCTATTGCGTGAGTTGGAAGTTCATGTTCTTGCCAATCATGATATAGTACTTCTGCATTATTTAATCTAATAGAACCAGTATGATTATGATCTTCTCGTGGTTGATATAAATCACCATATCCTTCAACATAAACAAACTCACCAATACTTAATTTAGTAATATCAGTGTTCGTGTCAACAGCAGTTGATACAAATACTGCAATTGAACTAGTGTCATCAATTAATTCAAAACCTGCCGGTTTAGAAGTACCTGCTAAATATAAGAAACCAACAATATATCCTTCAATTGTTACCTTTTCTCCTTTAGCTGCCTTTCTTGCCTCTTCTATTGTAATTGTCTCAATGGTCGGTTTTACCATTGCTGCTTCAAATTCAACAACTCTTGTTAAAGTTTTTCCATTATATGTAAGCGAAATGGTAACTGCCATAGTCACTTTTTCTTCACCAAATTCAAGATGAATGGTATAGCCATCATTAGTAAAAGTTACACCTTCAAAATTAGAAGAATAACAAACTGATGAACCTGCTAATTTTTCATCAGTATTTACCAAATCAAAACTACAAGGACTATCATAATGATCAATAAATTGGTTAGCTAGACGATCTAGACTATATTCCATATATTCTTCATCTGTTACTTCAACTTCATCTAAAATTTGAATTGGAACAATTCGCCAAAAATTACCGCTTGCGGAAAGCTTACAATTATGAATTGCAATATAACATTCTCTAATACTACCATCATACTCTTCAAGCCATGCTAAATCTTTTCCATTTGCTGTCGTATAGGCATAATAACTATTCACACCATTTAAATCATCAAAATAATAATTAACAAAACCATTGCCAACTGATTTACGAACCTTTGCCACCACTTTATAAACATTTGATGTAATATTTTCTGATACAGGAATACTACATAAATTAGCAATGGAATGATCCTCTATAAATGAGGTAGGAACTTCATAAATTTCACCATCCGTTTTTACACTCGTTGGGACAATTTGTTTTGCTCCTGTATATCCCGCCATTTCAGCAGATGTAAGAGAATTTTGATCAATATATTTTGTATATTCGCCACTTACTTCTACTTTATTGCCAACTTTTAGGGTTTCAGCATATTCTGAACTATGAACATAAATTGCATCTGTCTCATCAAATAAATAGAAACCAACGGGAACATTCTTTTCCGTTCCATAAACAATAAATGCCACAATTCCTGTTGTAATTACAAATCCTTCGGTTGGAAGTTTTTTTATTTGACTTATTGTTTGAAGTTCTTGCTTTAATACTGTAACGTCATATACTTTTGCTTTTTTATATGAACCAACGCTAAAAGTAACTGTAATTTGAAGGGTCACATCAACTTGTTGCCTTCTAACAATTCCCTCATTAGAAACAACATCTTTATTAGAAGAGTCATAACTTAAAGTTACTTCACCAATTGTAGTTTCAAAAACTAGATTTGATTCAACATGATTCAAATCAACATTTTTAAAACATTGACTAATAGCATTTTCAACAGATGCTTTAGGATCCGTATTTTCATCAATACAACCTGTGATAAAAAATGATACTAAAGCTAAAGTTAAAAAGACAAATAATTTTTTCATTTTTTTTCCTTTTCCTTTTCTTCAAATTTATGGGGGGAGAACAAATCTCGTAAATATTATACATATTAATTTATTTTTTGTCAAAATATACATTATGAAAACATTTTATTTTTGAAATTATTCATTTGATTTACAAATAAAAAAATAACTACTCATTATTTGAGTAATTATTTTTAAATTTATCTATATATCCAATCTAATTAACAATCTTTCTAATTCATTTTTTTCTCAATATTATTTCTGCTTTACATCCATAGATTTGATCATCTCTAATGGTATCGCCTATTGTATCGGCGATAATGCATCCTGATAAAGGATTTTTGATACTTTCAATATGACCAATAATGGAAGCATTCACTTCACTATTTTCAAATGATAAATCCGTTTTGATCATCTTACAATCTTTTAAAACTAGATTCTTACAATAACATAGAGGTTGAGTTCCTTCAATTGTGCAATTGATAAAAGTAACATTTTTAGCATACCATGCAAGATATTCCCCTTTCACATAGGAGTCTTTGATTACTACATTTTCACTATGCCAAAAAGCATCTTTTGTATCTAAATAACTATTTTCAATTGTTAAATTTTTACAATATTGAAACGAATATTTTCCCACAAATTTTAAATTTTTAATAACCAGATTTTTACTATCAAAAAAAGCATATTCTCCTTCTAGTGTTGAATCAACCATTTTTAAATCATCATTTTTCCAACCAAACTCCTTAGAAATGATATCGCATTGACTAATCTCAATGTTTTGACATTCTCTTAACGCTTTAATACCATATAATTTCGATTGTTCAATTTTTACATTATGACAATACCACAAAGCAGCTCGACAAAACTCTGTCATTGTTGATCTTGTCATTGTCACTGGATAAGTATGCCATATAGGGTATCTTAAATTAAAATAACATTCTACAATATGAATATTGCGACATTCTTTTATTGCCGATTCCCCATCTTTTGGTCCATCAAATCTACAATTTACAATATTGCTATCTGTAATATGATACAAAGCTCTTTCTTCATCTAAAATTAAATTATTTATATTATTCATATTATCACCTTTTTTAATATATCATATTTTATACATTTGTTAATTCATTTTGCTTCCAAAATCATAAAACTTCACAATTGTATCTTTTATCTCTATAATTTTATCAGATAATATTACAATAAAATCATCTAATGATTGAATATTGTCTAAAGAAATTTTCTTAATTTTTTCTACTTCCTTTGACATCATCATATTTTTCAGATGTATCTATACTCTATTCTAAAACAGTCTTTTTTACACAAAATACACATCACTGATTTTTGATTTTGCGAGTTTTTTCATACGAGAGTGCGACCCCGCTCTATAGTCAAAAATCTGTAGAGATTAGATGCCCCCTAGGGGTAGTGGAGGATAAAGAGTTTTTACTAAAATCATATGTATTTGCATAATTTTATGATTATTTTATTAATTTTAAGATGATTTTTAAGAAAAGTTATTAAATTTACTTTTGAACACATTTTGATTATAAGAGTCAAAAATGGTCAAATACTACTCGAGATTTGACCATCAAATTTATCTATTATTATTTAGTTTTTAGTTCTTCTACTAATAATAGTATATCATAGGTCTTATACATAAGTAAAGGTATTTGATTAATCATCTTTAAGTAGTGTAGTTACTTTATTAATAGCTTCATTAAGTCCAGCACTATCAATCATATCAGCAAACTTTTCTAAGAATATTTTTAAATCATATGAATTTAACTTTGTTATTCTTTCAATTATATCTTTATCAGTAAATAGATCTAGAAATGAAAAGTTATACATTGCAGCTGACTTTACTGCAAGAAGTCTAATATAAGGACTCCAGTTAATATATCTTGCACCTTTTGCTGCTGAAAGTCTTGGAACATTCATGATGTGTCTGCCATCTTCATCATATATCTCTAAAGCATCAGATAGGAATTTTACTTGTATTTTTTTATATGCATATGATGGTGATAAGTAATAATACAGTCTTCCTTCAGTTGTAAGTCTTCCATAATTATCTAGTTTTTTTGTTGATATTGATGATGGTTCAAAAGCTGTTAGAGGAAGTGGATTAAGTTCAGTTATGTCTTCATAATGTAAATCAATAATTGGTTGTTTTAAGGCATAATGTTCTCTTTTAAGAAGATTCTTTGATTCTTCTAGTAGTTCTTTATTAAATGCATCAAAGTCATCAAATGAAGGTAATGGCACAAGTAAATTTCTTCTCATAAATCTTACACCTTGCTCTACAGTTCCTTTTTCATATCCCCTACCAGTATTTAAGAATACTTCTTGAAAATCATAATGTAATTTAAATCTTTGAAAAGTATCACATATAGTTCTTTTCTTGACATGGTATTCTTCTATTTCTATTTTAACTAAAGCTGTATCATTATCAAACCATATTGTATGCGGTACTCCATTTAAGTATTCAAAGATGTGTCTTAAAGCTAATGTTATGCTTTCAGCATTCTTATTTCTCATTATTTGAATGTATGATGCATTAGAATGAGTAAATGATAATACACAGTATTTACCATATATTTTAATACCTTTTTCTATAAAACTACAATCTCCAAAATCAACTTTAGCAACTCCAAAGTTTATGTTCTAAAGGAAGAAATCCATCATGTGAATAATAAAATTCTTTTTTAAGTTTAGTGAAGTATTTAATTGTTGATATTTTAGCATAATCAAAATCTGGATAATTTTCTTTTAAATATTCATAAACTCGACTACCAGTATATCGTTGTTTATGATGATGAAGGCTATTCTTTTTTATTATGTCTAACATTATTTCTTTATAATCGTCTAGATAATGTTTTCTTTTATTTTCTTTAACATAAGCATTAAAGTCAACAAACTTTAGATACTTATAACAAGTATTACGTGAAACATTCATCATTCTTGTTATTTCTACTACTGTATAATGATTCTCATAAAATAATCTTCTTAATTTTTCTATTTCTTTTTGACTAAGCATGTAAGGTGGTTCCTTTCGTTAACATAAATTTTATTAATGAACGAGGCCACAACTTTTTCTTTCAGCTAGTGGTGACACATGTTTTCCATACTTTTATATATACTATACCTCTTTATACTATTTATATATTTATCTGTCACCTTAGTATATATATGGTTATATATAATAATCTTAAATAATTTAAATTGGAAAATTTCCTTTTTAGTTTCTTTTTAATATTTAAAAAAGGCAGTCACTTAGACCACCTCTCACTTTATTTCTTTGATTGATATTCAATATAATATTCAGAAAGATTTTTTCCATTATAACTAAAATATGATGGTCCATTTGGTGATGGTATTTTTGTTATTTGTTTTACTAATGTAGTCATATACATTATTTCACCATTATAATTAATCTTTCTTTCATCATAAACTGTACATTTTATAGAAGGATCATAAATGTATTCTAGTTCTGCTCCAGCTGGTATTCCACATTTCACAAAAGAAAATACTTCCCCTCTTTCAAATGTATTTGACTGTTGTAAATCAAAATCAGTTATATGATTTATATTGTCCTTAATTTTATTCATCATTTCTACATTATTATCAATTGAATAATAACTGATTAAAATACATGCTACAACTTCGTCTATTTGTTTCTCACTGACTAAAGCAATTCTCCAGTTGTGTGTCCATCTATATGAATCTCCAACTTTAGAACCTACAGGATATCCTACTTCGTTTGAACGTAACATCACTTTAATTTGTGAACGTTGAATCCATATTTCAGCAAAGTTATCATTCTTGTTTGTTCTAAACGCAATGTATGGATTTGTAGCAACTTCATAAAAATCACTAATTTTGTCTTTTACTTTTCCATAAATCTCTTTATAGATTTTACTCATTTTTTCTGGTTTAGTTAATAAATGTTCATCAACACTCATTGTACCGCTTTGTTTTTTAACAGGAAAATGTAATAACAATATGTCCTTTATACTATTAAAACATTCAATATACCATTCGAAACATTCATCCCAGTTATTTGATTTAGAATAATCAATATCCTTAAATAATGAAATTCTTTTAGCAAGTGAATTAGCCTTGCTTAAATCCCAAACAAATTCACATCCTAAAGCTTCTTCTAGCTCATTTTTAATTGAAGCCATTTTTGAGTAAACTGTTGGAGTATAGCAATATAAACAGAATTCAATTCCATTACGATTTACTTTAAATACATAGTTAAAATCTTCTTGATATCTCAAGTCAAAATAGTTTCTTTCAGAAGGATCATCATATGTTGTCATAAATCCGTATCCTAAACCTTCACAATATTCTTCAAAGGCAGTCCAGTATTTTACTCTATCAACATTGTATCCTTTTTGTGAAGTGATTTCAAAGACATCATCATCATACTTTTCTAATGGTGGTAATGCTTGTCTAATTTCATCATGAATAAAATCAATATGCAATAAACTAATTATATCTTCATCTGTTAAAGGACAATTATATCTTTTAGATAAGAATTTAAGTAAATGTATTCCTCTTCTCTCTATCTTTTCTGGTGTCCAGTCAAATTCAGTTTCATCAATATTTCTAAAATAATATTTATTAAATGATGGATAATCTTCTTCTAACCATTTATGGTGTTTTGATACTTCAATAGCTGAATATGAATTCATTTCATATCCAACAGCACCTTTTCTTCCATTAACCTTAGCTTCAAATGAATCATTTTGCAAACTTGAATTAATAGAACTTGAAAGAGGTAATAAGTTACCTATTGTTCCTGCTAGTTTCCAAACTTCATTATCTTTATCATATGATCTATAAAGGTTAGCCCAATAATATTTTGAAGGTGTTTGTGGAAAAATATGTTCAATTGATACTTTATCTTTTTCACTTTTCTTAAAGTAATTATCTCCTGATATCTTTGTTCCTGTTGATGCATTTAAAAGTGATTCTTCATATTCAAATAAAAAGTATTTTAATCCGGTCCATGCATAGAATCCATAATGATTATTTTCACTAAACCATCCATTTGATTGTGTTATAAACGATTGAATGATTTGTGGCATATCATCATCAACTGTTTTATTAATATCTTCAATTACTGCATCAATAGATAAGTTACCTTCTGGTTGTAACATTTGGCCTGCATATCTATAATATACTCCACTTTTATATGATGATTGAAAACCTGCTGTTCTAAAACATAAGAAAATAAATCTTTCAATTGCTTTAAATAGTTCAATACGTTTTTCAGCAAAACTTGCATCTTTATCTTTACTTACCAAATATGATGCAACAACTAAATTTCGTAATGCACTATATCCAATACCTATTCTATTAAGTTTACGAATATAGTTTTGTTCTTCTTCTGATAGTTTAGGATTAGGAACAAAAGTATCATAATAATATTTTGATGTTTCTCTTAAACTTTTTACATATGATGATATTTCTTCAATCGTTAGTGCATCATCACTCCAATCTATATCATCTTCATCAAGTTCACTATCATTATATTCCCTTATAAAATCATTAACAGCTGCAGGAATAAAATATTTATTTAACAATTCATTAACATATGTATCTGAATCAGTCTTACTAAACTTAAAATATAATGCCCAATGAGCTTTTAAGAACATATCATCGTCTAGTTCATTATTTAAATCTTTACCTAAATTATAATATATTTCTTTCCAAGCATCATTTATTTCTTTTTGTAGATTTAATTTCTTTGCTTTCATTTTTTTTGAATCTGGATATAAAGTTGAAAGATATATTAATCTATTCTTTAATATCTCTAAGTTGGACAATTTCTTACCACGATTATTCATTGTTTCAAAAGCAACGTGAACATCAAAATTATGTTTAATATAATGAATATTAAATTGTAACTTTTCTGTTAACTTATAGAATAAATCTTCAACGGCCTTTACACCTTTATCTTTTATTAGCTTCTTTAAGTTCTCTTCAAAGATATGACTTGCAACTGATAAGTTTCTTGTATATCTTGATTCCTTAATTAGTGTAGGATCTGATTCGCCAAATATATTTTTAAGATAAACAAAACTAGGATTATCTACTTCATAGCCAAACACATAACATTTGTTATTACAAATATATTTACCTTTAATGCTACTTATAAATTTATTATTAAAAATACTTGGTTCATATTTACTATAATCAATTTTAATAATTTGATTAATTAATAGCATTGAAGTTGTTAATCTTTGTTGTCCATCAACAATATGAAAAATTTTATGAGTATCTCTTAAATCAATACAATCATAATAATTAACATCATCTAATTTAGGTCTAATTTCTTGTAATGATAACATACCTGTATAATGTTCTTTATCTTTATGAAGCAGCATTAAATCATTCCAAAAATCTTCTACTTGTTGTTTTTCCCAAGCATAACCTCTTTGATAGTCTGGTATTCTAAATAACTTCCTATTAAATAATTCTGATAATGACAACATATCTTTCATATTAATCAACTCCAATCACATATTTATTATACACTTTTTTTGTTATTTTTTCAAATAAGTAAATACAGTAGTTGAAGAATAATTATATTTTATCTTAATGACCTATTCATCTGATTAATACATTTTTTCTTTTGTTCAAGATTTGGGTGGACATATAAATTTAATGTTGTGCTTATATTTGAATGACCTAAAATAACGCTAACAGTTTTATAATCACATTTTCCTTCAATACACCTAGTTGCAAAACTATGTCTTAATCCATGAAACTTTAAATCCGGAATATCAAATTTTTTCATAAACCTTTTATAATAATTCCTATATGTTCTAGGTTCTGTTGGTTTAATATCATTAGTCAAAACATAATATTCATTATTTACAATTTTCTTAATAGGTTTAATTATCTTAATTAAATCTGATGTCATAGGAATATCTCTGATCGAATTTTTAGTCTTTGGTGTATCTATAATTAATTCAGTTCTTTTTTTAACATCATCAATAACATATATTCTTTGAATAGTTTTCCTAACTAAAATAACACCATTATCTTCATCTATATCATCCCATGTTAACGCACATAATTCTCCTATTCTTAATCCTGTACTCAAACAAATATAAATGCCTAAGTTTTTAAAAGTAAAATTTTTTTCAATATAATCCATTATTTTTCTTTGATTTGAACGGCTTAATACCTCAAGTCCCTCATTTTCTCTTTGTGTGGGGAATTTAATTTCAATTTCACGACAAGACAAATACCTATGTTTTACTCCAAACTTAAGTATCATCTTTAATACAATCAAAATGTCCATAATAGTTTTTTGACTAAGTCCTTGTTCCAATTTTTCAAATACAAACTTTTGAACATCTGACTCCTCAACTTCGTATTTATCACCAAAATATGGTAATAAATGATTTTTAACTAAAAGCACATATGCAGAATATGTTGATTTTTTAACATATTGCTTTTTGTCTTTCTTCCATAAGTCAATTATCTGACTTAATTTAATTTGAGTCATATTAATTACCTCCTATACATAAGTCAATTTAATAAATTTTTAAATATTATAAGGAATAAAATCCCCAATGTTCCCAATTTGAGATTTAGGCAATTTGTGAATCCATATAAAATATGGAAATGTTCAGACTTCTTAAAATTCTTTCCAACGAACTCATTATCATGGGATCAGCTTAGCTATACTGAACAAAATGAGTTTTTAAATTTACATTATGGATTAATTCATAATGGAGCACCAACATTAATTGATTGTGAAAGGTATCAATTACCATATATTCAAATAAATATTAAAAATTACACATTGTGTGATGATGGTGATGTTATATTTGCAGATGCTTCAGAAGATACTAAAGACATATGTAAACCAGTTGAATTTATAAATATTTCCAAGAACAATGTAGTCTGCGGCTTACATACAATTCACGCACGAGATTATCAAAACTTAACTATTTTAGGTTATAAGGGGTATTTATTCTCTTCATACAATTTTCATAAACAAGTTCATAGATTGACACAAGGAACAAAAATATTTTCAATTAATTCATCTAATTTTAAGGAAATGTTTGTTGGTATTCCTGAAAAAGCAGAACAAAAAGAAATTGTATTATTTTTAGCCAAAATTGATGAAAGAATTGATACCCAAAGCAAAATCATTGATAATTTAGAATCCTTAATAAAAGGAATTAGATACATTATTTTTTCAGGAAATCATTCTTTATATAATGAAACCTACACAAGTAAACTTGGAAATTTCTTAGATGAATATACTCAAAAGAACATTAATAATAATTTACGTTCTGCTTCTGTAGGTAAGTATGGCATTCGTATGAGAGATGAAATATATTCTAAAGATCTTACAAATGATTACTCTAAAAATAAAGTAATTTATAAAGATACCTTAAGCATAGGTATGGGTTCTACTCAAATAGACATTGGTATTTTACTTGAAGATAATATTTATTGTATTTCACCAGCATACACAACATATAAGATTCAAGGAATTAATTCTTTTTATCTTAATGAATATTTAATATATCTAAATCCTTTGTTGAGTAAAAGATATATGGTGATAGGAGCTAGACAAGGTAAATCAGTGAATAAATCTGAATTAATGGTACATGAAATGGAATTACATTCTGTTATTCAACAATTAGAAATTGTAAAAATATTTTCTTCAATATATACAAAATTAAAAAAAGAAAAAGATATACTTTCACTTTACAAGAAGCAAAAAGCATATCTTCTTCAAAATATGTTTATATAAACATATTATTTAATAAATATTTCTTTTGAGATTGATAGTCATTGAGGATTTGTTCTTCAGTGGCTATTTTTTTATCAAAAGAAACCAATAAATTAACCAATTTATTCATATATAGATGATTTTTAGAAAATGGTATATCAAATGATTCAATATCATCGTTTCCGATATTCTTTTGAGCAGCTCCTTGACCTTTTAATATCATTTTGTTTTCAAAATGTTTTGATGAAATTACTTGAAAAATATATTCTCTATAATTTTCATCAAGTATGGATAAAACTCCAACTCTTTGATTTAATAAACAATTATCTATATTTACTAATGAAACACGACCTACATTTCCAGTTAATGAAATTAGTATATCATTGATTTTTAATATTTGATGGTTTTGTATGTCTTTTGGGATTTCTCCAATTTTATTACACTCTGAAGCATATATATATCTATCGCCTTTTACATTAGCAATAGTTAATATATTATAGTTTCCATTATCTGTATAATCGCTGCTCTTAAAGGCATATCCATTTCTTAATGTTGCGAATTTAGATAATTTTATTTTTTCATCTAAATTACTATTACAAAAAAATAAATGGTTTATAATTGCATTTTTTAATGTTTTATATTCCTTAATGATTTTGCTTTGTAACTCTATTCGTTTATCTAATTTTGTAAATACTTCAACAACAATTTCTTGTTCAATCAACGAATTAGGCTTATATATAATTAGTTTTTTTAAATCATCATTATGCAAATGTACAATAGAGGCTCCTTGAGCTATTCTTGCAATATCATATTTTCTTTTTCCATTTAATTGATAACTAATAAAAGAACCATTGTCTGAATGGAGTCTAATAATATTTAAATCACCACCAAATAAAATATCATCTTTTGTTACACAACAAGCAGTAGCTATATCAACTGGAGTTTCTCCAGATGCTGGAATAATAACATCATTAGTTTTACCAAAGAATAATCCCTTAGTTGAAATGTTTGTTCTACTTTTTATCTCAGTGATTGTTTCTGTCTTATATTTTGTATAAAGTTCTCCGTATAAAATACATTCATTACCATCTTCGCTTAGTTGGTCTTTTGATATTCCAGTACCTTTATAAAAATAAGCTATCTTTTCTAAAGGATATTGTTGCCACTCTTCTGTAAATGTAGAAAATCTTAAATTGGGAACATTAGGGACTTTATTGATTGTTTTTTCACTCATTAGTCATGACCTCTTTATAATCCTAATTCCTTAAGATAACCCTCTATTTCTTTATCAAGTTCTGTTCTTTGTTTTTCTAATTCTTTAATTTCTGCCATTACTGCATGAATGTCAATTTGTTCTTCTTCTTCAAATGTGTCTACATAACGAGGAATATTTAAATTATAATCATTTTCCTTAATTTCATCTATTTTTGCTATGTGACAATATTTTTCAACTTCTTGTCTTGCTTTATATGTTGATACAATCTTATCAATATCTTCAGGTCTTAATTTGTTTTGATTTTTACCTTGTTCAAAGTCCTTTGATGCATCAATAAAAACAACATCTTTATTTGCTCTATTTTTCTTAAATACAAGAATACAAGCAGGAATACTTGTTCCGTAGAAAAGGTTAGCAGGCAATCCAATTACAGCATCTAATAAGTTAAGATCAATAAGTTTCTTTCTAATTTCGCCTTCACTTGCTCCTCTGAATAAAACACCGTGAGGCATAATTATTGCCATTCTACCATTATTACCATCAAGACAATGCAACATATGAAGTATGAAAGCATAGTCACCTTTACTTTTTGGTGGAACACCCCAATCAAAACGTTTATATGGGTCTAGTTCTTTTGACATTTTGAAATCTTTGTCATTACTATCTGCTGCATAACCATTTGCCCATTTATCTAATGAGAATGGTGGATTTGCAACTATACATTGAAATTGCATTAACTTTCCATCTTCAATATTTTGAGGGTTTGAAATAGTATCACCTTGATAAATAATAGCATCATCGATGTTATGAATAAACATATTCATTCTACATAAACCCCAAGTTTGGAAGTTTCTCTCTTGTCCATAAATTTGTGCTTTTCTATTAGACACTTGATTGAATGCTTTAATTAATAAAGAACCAGAACCACAAGCACCATCATAAATACGATCATTTTCTTTAGGTTCTACGACTCTCGCAAGGGTTTCTGATACTTGTTCAGGTGTATAAAATTCGCCACCTTTTTTACCTGCATCACTAGCAAAAACTGCAAGCATATACATATAAGCATTACCAATTTCATCAACACCTTCTAATTGGCTTGGTCTTAAATCAATAGAACTGAAATCTTCAAGGAAGTTACTTAATAATGCAACCTTCTCTCTTCCATCTCCAAGTTCTTGAGAATTAAAATCAATTTGGCCAAAGATATTTCTTAATTTACCGCCATTTGCATTTTCAATTGCCTTTAAAGCAATATTAATTTTACTTCCAATATCTGTTGCCTTTTTATTATCATATAAGTAATCAAATGTTGCTTCATCAGGAACAAAGAATCTTCCTCTCTGTAAAGCTCTTTGAATTCTTTCTTCATCACCATTATATTTTTTAATAAGTTCTTCTTTCGTTTCTTTAATCGCATCACTTAAATATTTTACGAAAAGCATTGATAAAATATAATCTTTATACTTACCACTATCAATTTTTCCTCTAAAACTTCCTGCAGCGTTCCATAAGACTTTTTGAATATCTTCTTTAGTTGTCATTTTAAATACCTCCTAAATTATTTATAAAAATATTGTTTAAAATTTGTTCTCTTTGTTTCCAATCTGGAATCATTGCTGTTAAGAATGTATAAAAATCTTTATTATGATTTCTATATTTTAAATGTGTCAATTCATGACATATTACATACTCAGTTAAAAATGGGTCTACTTTAATTAACTGAATATTTAATGTTATTAAAGCTTTTTCAATATTGCAAGTTCCCCATCTAGTTTTCATATTTTTATAAATAACTTCTGGTTTTACAATACCATATTTTTCAAACTTTTTATATGCTTTATTTACCATATCATTAAATTGGGAAGTAACAAAATTTAAATACCATTTATTGAATTTCATCTTTATACCTCTTTGATTTGGTCTATAAATGTATAAATAGTTATTATCATAGTCAATTTTAAACTGATTTGATTCAATATTTTTAATTCTTAATACTTTTCCTAATATTAAGAAAGCTTCTCCATCAACCAAACTAAGATTTGAATCAACGAATTCAATTAAATTTGTTTTATATTTATCAATAGTATCCAATAACCAGTTTGCTCGTTTAATCATTTCTAACTCAATAGTTTTATTATCAACTGATTCATTACAAGAAACAACAACTTCTCCACTTGGTTTAACTCTTATATTGATATTTTTTACTTTCTTATAAATTATTTCATAAGCTATTGTTTTTCCGTTATAAGAAAATTCATACTTCATTTTTAAAACCTCTTTAATGCAACTGTTGTAACATTTTCTGTTACTTTATCAATCTTATCAAAAGATAACTTTATGACCCCTTGTTTTTCATATTCATAAAACATATCATCAATATCTTGAGCAATATTATTATGTATATCAACGTTATTACTCCAATCAACTTTTGTATGTTCTTGAATTATTTCAGCAATTTTAATTGCTATTTCTCCAATTAAATTAATATCATATTCTTCGTTTTCATTAATTATAGGAAGAATTACACCATAAAACGCTTGAGCATGAACACTTTGTTGAATTGATTTTGGATAAGATATTCCACTCTTATTTGTTCTAAAATCATCCAATATTTTACTCATAGCTTGTAAATATTCTGCATCACTTATTACTTTTTCTTTGTATTGTTCCAGTACATCTTTAATTCTTTTTGAAAAACTATCATAATAAGCAGGATTAGTGTCATAATTAACTGAAATATTTTTACTTAAGTTATATCTTATAGCATCTGCTTTTGACGCTTTACTTCCTAAATCCTCAATTTCTTTTTCTAATTCTCCTTTATTCATAATATCTAATGGTTTTGTAAGAATTTTTAAACCGACAACTGATAAATGTTTATCTAATAAATTTCTCATTTGATTTTCATAGTCTTTATTATCTATTGTTTCGGCACATCTTTTCTTAATCATTACTCTTAATTTTGAATAAAAGATAAATTTATCTTTATATAGTTTTATCTCTTTAGGATCACTATCTACAATAGCTGTATAGGCATTTTCACTCCCTAACACCAATGATAATTTTTTTCCGAATTCACATAAATCATTATAAAATTTATTTCTAATATCTTCATGTTGTTCTAGATATACTTCATATTCTTCTTCATCATTTTTATTTTCAATAGAAATAAAATTATTTTCGAGATTTGTATACGCTTGTCTTAATCCAGCGACCGAAGTTAATACATCTGTAATAAGCCCTTCTAAATCTTTTTTATCAAACCTATCTAAACCATTGTCCCCAGAATAAACATTCATTGCGTCATTTAACTGTGGAAGCAACCCTCTATAATCAACAATCAATCCATAATCTTTTCCTTCGTATAGTCGATTAGTTCTTGCAATCGCCTGTAATAAACCATGATCTTTCAATTGCTTATCAATATATAAAACTTGACATATTGGTGCATCAAATCCTGTAAGTAATTTTGAACATACAATTAATATATCTAGGTCTCCATCTACAAACTTATTTCTGATACTTTCTTCATAATCATCGGCATCATTATATATTTCCATCATTTCTTTCCAAAATTTTTGTACTTCAGGAAGATTGCTTTCATCTAAATCTTCATATCCTTCTCTCATATCTGGTGATGAAATACAAACTGCTACTTCTAATTCACTAAAATGTTTAAATGTATTATAATATCTAACTGCATCTAATTTTGAATTTGTTGCTAAAATAGCTTTAAATCCAGTTGCCTTAATATTATTTGTAAAATGCTCATCTATATCAAGGGCTATTCTTTCAATTCTAGCATAAGTACTATTAAGTTTTTGGATTGAACTCCATTTTCTGCTTAGTTCATCTTTTTGTTTATCGTTAAGTTTGCTACATGTTTTCTTAAACCATAAATCTATATTTGTAGAATCAACTGTTTGTTCCACAAATCTTCCTTCATAAACTAATGGAACAATAGCTTTATCATCAACACCATTTTTAATTGTATATTTGTGTATATAGTGTCCACCAAATTTCATAGCAGTTTTATCGTTTTTCATTAGTGGTGTACCTGTAAATCCTAAATAACAAGCATTAGGGAATACTCTTCTCATTTTAACAGCTAACTCACCATAATTACTACGATGTGATTCATCTACTAAAATAAAAATATCTTTTTCATCAACTCTCGTATTGAACTTTTCTGCTGTATTAAATTTATTAATTATAGATGTTATAACGTCTGCTTTTCCTTCTGAAATTAATTCAACCAAATTTCTACCGCTAATAGCTCTTGCAGGTTTAATTTTAGTATTGCTAAACGTTCTTGCAATTTGTTTATCTAAATCTTTTCTATCTGTAACAATTACAACTTTACTTTTACCTGGATTAATATTAGTTAATATATAATTTGCTATCATAACCATAGTTAGTGACTTACCACTACCCTGTGTATGCCAAATTATACCACTTTGTCTATTATTATTTGAATCATATTTTTGTATTGTAGAAATGATATTTTTTACAGCATAATATTGTTGATATCTACACACCTTTTTAACGTTTGCATCGAATAAAACAAAATATCTTGCTATTTCAATCAATCTTTCAGGAGTCATCATAGCTGTGAATATTTTATCTTGATATGTCGCCAATCTTCCTAATTTTAAGTTATTAATCTTTTCTTCAATTTCAACTGGTTCATCATTTTCAAATTTCCAAACTGAATAAAATTTCTTTTTTGTTCTAGTTGTTCCATATTTGACTTCATTTTTATTACATGCTACTACAAGTGAAACATATTTAAATAATTGAGGTATATAAAAATCTGTTTGATTTCTAATATTTTGTTCCACTGCTTGATCTACTGATTCTACACCAGATTTACACTCGATAGCTGCAAAAGGGATCCCATTCACAAATAAAACAATATCAACTCTTGCATTATGTTCGCCTGTGTGACTATCTACAGCAAATTCTTGAGTTACATGAAATACATTATTTTCAAAATTGTGCCAATCAATATAGTTTAAATCAAATGATACTTTTCTATCATCTACTTGTTCTACATAACTTCTTCCCATAGTAAGAAGATTATATACCTTTTCACTAGCAACAATTAAACCTTCTTGAATTGGTACATCTAAATCTGAAACTGCTTTTTCAATATTAAAATTTGAAAACTTACAAACTTTCCCATTATATTCATAACTATTTAATTTTTTTAATTGTTCTTTAAGAATATCTTGAAGAATACACCCATATGTGCCTTTTCTTTGTACAATACAATCTTCTGGAGAAATATATTTATAACCTAATTTTTGAAATAATTCTAGTGCTGGATATTGGGATATATTTTTTTCTAACATTTTACTACTATTCATTATTAATCCTCCATATTTTCTATTTTTACTAAAATAGCTTTTTGTAATTTATCTTCCTTTTCTTGTATTTTATTTAATATAATAATTTTTTGTGTTTGTGCTTTAAACAAATTTCCAATTATATGCTGTTTCTTTAAAGGGATATTCGGGATTTCCATTTCTCCAATTGCAGACATATTTATATTCTTCATTATAGATCCTTGCAGATTACTTAATAATGATTTTCTTGCAGAATCACTATTTATATAATAAGATAAAAAATCAGGGTAGTAATTTTCTGAACATCTTATTACACAGAAGTTTGAGCTGATTACAATATTTTCCATATCTTTACTAATATATATAGCAGTGAAAGGATCAGTTAATCTAACAATTATATCTCCTTCATGTGTAAGATAATAATCATCTATAATTTCTTTTACATTTAATATTTCTAATTCCTGTTCTTCTATATATCCATTTTTATTGATTGCTCTAAGATTTAATTGTTTGTATGATTTGATGATATCTTTTGTGTGAATTGCCTTTTTTCTTGAAACTACAAGACCACTTCCAACAATCGCTATATCTTTTACTACCATAGCAATACCTCCTATGTATTTGTCACGAGTAAATTATAACACATAAAAAACACAATTGCAAGCTTTTTGAGAAAAAAATTGTCACGAAGTAAAAATAACATAGTTTTTTTGTCATATTTTAGAAAATTTTATATTACTTAAATTATATAAACTTTGGACTTTCTATTTTCATATAAACAAAACATATGAGTCTAACAATTAATATATTATTTTATATAGATTAAAACCTTATAAAATTGCCAACACCCTCGTTTCCTTTTTACTCTAGTTTGTTGTTCAATATAATTTTAAAGAACTGCTACAGGCTCTACAATCGGTCCACAAAGCATAAAAACCACCCATTGGAATATTAATCCTTTGAGTGGTTTTATTCTTTATAACTATAATTTTATTTTAAATCTAACAAATACATATTTCTATAATATTTACCTAAATAATCAGTTTTAATTAATTTTGCTCCAGTAAATAATATAGATCTATTAGATGCTATATTTTCTGGATGTGCTACTGATACTATATAATCATAATTTCTTAATCTTGCTTCTTCTATTATTATAACTGAAAATTGTTTCATGATACCTTTACCTCTATATTCAGGTAAAATTAGTACTCCTCCAAACTCTCCTGCAATTGTTTCACTAATACCAATAACTTTCTTTATATCATCAACAAATTCATCACCTAAATAAAACTGTGCTGTTCCAATAAGTTTACCATTATCATATGCTCCATATGTAACAGCTTTGTCTTCATCAAACATTGTATCAATATCTTCATCTCTAAAAGGAACAAAAAACTCTTTTCTGTCTATTGCTTCTTGAACTGTATATATTAATTTCTTTAGTTGTTCTTTTTCTGAAATATCAACTTTTCTATACTCTATCATAAACTATCTCGTTTCTATGTTTTATATATTTCATTATACACTATTTGTAGTAATTTTTCAATCAATAGGTTCGAACCCCGTTATTCAAAGGGTATCGTTAGTATAAAAAGTCACTTAACAATTTACACAAAAATAGGCCATTTTTACCTAAAGGTTCGAATCCTTGCATAATCGCACTAGGTTGTGTATGACAAAAAGTCTTTTTTTGAGCACTTTTTACCATCATTTTTGGATATTTTCTTAAGATTTTTGATAATTTAGACCTAAAACGTGAAAAAAGCCTTCTTTTTCAGAAGACTTATAGACATCTACTAATGGTGCAAAATATCGTTTTTTAACACAAATACAGTACAATATGCCCCTTTTTTCATTAAATTGACCTGTTTTTTTTCAAAATTTAAATGGACAAATTCAACGTTAGATATATAACAAAAACACATATAAAAAAGTGCAGTAACCATGATTACTACACTTTATCATTCAATATCGACCGTTTACAACCAAACTTTATATTTATCTGCAACTATAATTTGATGATTCAACAATAAATCTTTAAACTATTCTACCTTCAATTTAGCATTTAATAAACAATATATTATATTATATTAAATTAACTGGGCATAACCAACAATCTTTGTTTATTGGTTGTAGTTTTTGCGTTAAACAAATAACAATACCTGGTCTAACATCATCACTGTATTTCTTTAAGACACTAAAGTTTTTATCTGGATTATTTGGACTTATACCTTTTTTTATTTCTATTGGATATAAAGTATTTCCTTCTACATAAACTAAATCAACTTCTTTTTGATCTTTGTCACGATAGTAATACAAATTAATTTTTGGATCTATTCCATAATTTGAAAAGTTTTTGATAATTTCACTCACAACAAATGTTTCAAAAATTACTCCAGATAATGCTCCAACTTCTAAGGTTTCAGGATTTGGATATTTTGCTAAATAACTACATAATCCAGTATCCATAAAATATAATTTAGGAGCTTTAATGATTCTATTTGAAACATTAGAATAATATGGTTGTAATAAATATATTATACCAGATGCTTCTAATATACTAATCCAACTTTTAATTGTTTTCGAATCTACTCCTATTTCTTTTGCGATATTAGCATAATTTAATTCTTGGGCAGTTCTAACAGCTATATATTGCATAAAATTATAAAACTCTAATGTTTTTCCAACATTTAATAATTCTCTTACATCTCGTTCAATATATGTATTAACATAAGAAGAAAAATAATTATTTCTTTCTGCTATATTACTTACAACAGTTGGCATACCACCATTAAATATTCTTTCAAATACATTACCTTTCTTTTCAATACTATTTTTTTGTTTTTCTTTAAGAACATCTAATTTAGGACTAAATAGACCAACATTGCTTTTATTTATTTCACTATTAGATAATGAGTATAAATTTAAAACCCCAATTCTACCCGCTAATGATTCACTTACATCTTTCATTAATCTAAATTGTTGAGAACCAGTTAACCAGAACAAAGCTTTTTGTTTAGTATTATTTTTTAAAGATTTTAAACGATATTCATCTACTATTATTTTTATATATGGTAATAAATTTGGAGCATATTGTATTTCATCAATAATTAAAGGATATCCATATTGTTCTAAAAAATATTTTGGATCTGTTTTTGCCAATGTTCTTGCATCTAAATCATCTAAAGTAACATAATTCATATCATCTTCTTTAATCATTTGAAGCAATGTAGATTTGCCAACTTGTCTAGCACCCGTAACAACAATAACAGAAAATTCATTTGAAAATTTTTTTATAGTATTTTCAATCCCTCTACTAATATACATTAATTCACGACCTTTTTGGAATATAACTCCATTTTAGACTAAAATATTAAATTTGTCAAGTGTTTTAAATATATTTAAATGTTTTTGTTGTACACAATATACTTTCATACGTACAACCCCAGCCTTGTACGTTAAAAAAGTCTTTTGTCCAATTTCTAGTATTTTTGATGTTTTTCTTATGCTTTTACAGGTTTTAGCAGTTTTTTAATAATTTCTCATTAAAATATCGTTAAATATAGTTGATTTTAGGCGAGACAAATTCAACATACAACGTTCATTCTATGGCAATAAAGTCTATGACGTTGAAAGAAAAATTTGTCTATAAAAAAGCCACTCATCAGAGCAGCTTTTAGCGTTAATCTAAAACATTTATTTTGTCTAATAAAAAATCTGTAAATTTACAATGAAGAATTCCTTGCTCATCATAATAGCTGGTTAAAATATCATTTCTAATAATTACCTTTTTAAATGAATCACCTGTAATTGTTAATGGTCTAATTTCTGATACTATTTTTTCATCATTATCCATTCTAAATGCAGATTGAATATAAACCTTAAAATCAAGTTTATTTACAATAAAATCTATTTCAACATAATCTGATGAATCATGTGTTCTTAATGGAATTGCTCCAACATCAACATTATATCCTCTTCTAATTAGTTCATTATATAATATATTTTCCATTAAATGGCCAGGATCATTTTGTCTAAAGTTTAATCTAGCATTTCTTAACCCATTATCAATGTAATAATACTTATTAGGATATTCAAAATAACTTTTTCCTTTCACATCATATCTTCTAGCCATATTAATAATGAATGAATCAATTGTATGACTGACATATTTAGAAACCATTTCAAATGTAACTTTTTCCTTTTTTAAAGTTGATATTGAATTAGCTATTCTATTATTAGTAGTAAGCGATGAAATTTGTGAAGATAAATAGTCTAAGATATCATTTAAAATGTCAGGCCTTTGAATCCTATTTCTTTCTACAATATCTTTTATATATATTTCATTAAATAAATTTTCTAAATAACTTTTTTTATCTTCAACAGTTTTTTCATGTACAATACCAGGCATTCCTCCTAATATCATATAATTATTTAATGCTTCATTTATATCTCCACCAATGTAATTATAATATTCAGAAAAAGATAAGGGAAAGACATGAATTTGGCTAGATCTTCCTCTAAACTCAGTTGAAATATCTTTTGATAACATTTTTGAATTGCTGCCAGTTACATAAACATCAATATTTTTATTATCTTTAAATTGATTTAAAATATCATAGATAGTTGCAGTAACACCGCTTTTTCTATCTTTTTTTCGATTGCCATTTGAACTTCATCAATAAATAAATAATATTTATCTAATGGGGTTTTATTAATTGTTTTAGTTATTTCTTTATATAGCATAAACGGATTTCGAAAAGTAATGAATTCCATTTTATCTAATTTTATTTCAATTATATTTTCTTCTTTTACACCATTTTCAAGTAAGTATGTTTTATATATCAAATAGCAAAACTGATTTTCCACAACGTCTAATACCAGTAATTACTTTAATATTACCATCCCAAGCTCTTTTTATGAGTTTATTTAAATACCAATTTCTTTCAATCATATTAATATTACTCCTTAAACTTTAGTCATTTGCGTTAAAACTTTCAGTAGTATTTTAACATTTGAAATATTTTTTGCCAATAGTTTAGACAAATTTCATAAATATTATATGTAATAAATCAATTAAATTTCTATCTTTTTTATTTTTTACACAAATTTATTGTAATACTATTTACTAAACTAGTATTTATTCTATAATTACATGTGGTTACACCTAAAATTTTCTTCATCTTCAAAATTATTATTAAATTTTCCGTTCTTTTTTTCCTTTAAACATTTCTGATATAATTCTACATATTCTTAAATAGAATAAAAACTACGAATATTAAAAATTCTATAATATATTGAATATCCACATTCATCTATAAAAGAATTATCAGCTAATAAATAATTATTTACAAGAGCATAAAATAATATATAAGAATCATTATGTATTTCAGAAGAATTATGTTTTTTTATAATTACAATCTTATTATTAGCGTCTATATTTAATTCTATTAATATCTTATCATTCATTTTTTACTACTTGCTCCTTTTATTTTGATATTTCATTCTAATGCTACAATATCATTATACATAAAATATAAATTATATACAATTAATAATTCTTATAGAAGAACATCAATTACACATTCACTCATACCTATTAAAATTGAACGTTCAACCCCTATCGTATGACTGAAAGTCAGTAATTTTCTTATATCTCTAATTATACCATGAAAAGTCAAGTTTTAACACAAATACAATAAAATAGCGTACTTTTTCCATTATAATTGCCTATTACAGCCCTATTTTCTAATAGACAAATTCAACATACAACGTTCGTCCCATGGCAATAAAGTCTAAATAAGGTTGTTTTTTGATAGTTGCATGGCAAAAAAGTCTATGACGTTGAAAGATAAATTTGTCTATAATTAGATTTATATCTTATAAAATCAATATAACTCCAGCAATATTAAAAAGCTTGATTACATTAAGATATCGTAACCAAGCTTTTCTGTATATATAGTTTTTTTAGTAGATATTAAAATATATTTATTCATTTTTCTAAACAATAATCTTGAAAACCATCATTAACATTTCCTTTTTTAGTAAAATTTAAACTCTCAAAAAGTTTAATTGAAGAAATATTAGTAATAGATATAGTTGCATTGAATATATCTACATCAATATTAATAATTTTTTTATTATTCTTTATCAAATCATTTAAAATTAATTTACCATAACCATTATTATGGTACTTTGGATTTATAACAATAGGGTTAATACTTATTACATTTTTACCGTTTTATTGAAAATAACATAAAGCTAAATAACCTAATAATATATTATCTACATATACTATTTTTGTAATATATGATTCTCCATCAATTTTATTTTCTTTTAATATTTTTTCATAACTTGTAAATGAATAATCAAACATAGCATATTTTACAATATCAGAGTTTTTATCAATAATCCATTGATCAAGTATTGATAAAGAAGATGAATCTACATTTTTATAAACAATTTTCATAATATTTGTCCTTTTAATTTTTAAGTGCAGTTATTGGAACAACATAAACTCCGTCATTTCTTTTATATGCAGCATTAGATAATCCACATATTACACACATAACTTTAGGAGCTTTCCCACCGTTAGATACTATATCATTACAAACTTTAATTAAATTGTCTGCACCTTCATCTATTTTTTTAGCACCCATTTTAATTTCAAAAGCACACCAATCACCAGTTTCTAATTCTATTACTGCATCAATTTCATTATTTTTGTAGTCTTGATAATGGAATAGTTTACCACCAAAAGACTGAGCATAAATAGACAAGTCTCTTTCTACTAAAGCCTCAAATAGAAAACCAAATGTATTTAAATCACCTATTAGTTTATCTTTTGTTAGATTTAATAATGCACAAGCCATTGCTGGATCTGCAAAATGTCTTTTTTCAGATTGTTTTACTCTTAAAGAAGAACGAATATTAGGTGAGAATGGTGGTTGATTGTTGAATAAAAACATGCGACCAAGCACTTCTAAATACTTAGCAATAGTATTTCTACTCATTGATTCATGATCTTGTTCTATAATATCCTTTAATAATGCAGAAGCTGAAACTGTAGTCGATTCATTACGTGCTAGAGATTTTAGCAAAAGTTTAACTTTATGAGCATCATAATCAATTTCATCATCAACTTTTTTTAAATCTTCTTCTATAATATTATCCATATATGCTCTTGGCATTAAATGAAGAAGATTATCTGGTGCACTTATATTTTCTGGCCATCCACCACGAACAATTAAATTTGCAAGTTTTTCTAACGATACTTCTTCTAATAGTTGATCCTCAAAAATACCATTGCATAAGTCATATAAGCTAACATTTCCTGTTGAATCATCTGACTCATATAATGACATTGTGTTCATTCTAATTTTAATAATTCTTCCACTTCCACTATGCATGATACCTTTTTTCTTTGGCGTAGATGAACCTGTTAATATTAATTGCCCTTTTTCGTGACGCTTATCAACTTCTGCTCTTGTTGCATCCCAAATAGATGGTACTTCTTGCCATTCATCAATTAATCTAGGAGCATCACCTTGTAAGATTAAGGCTGGATTTAATTCAGCAATTTTTCTATTATTAAAATTATTAGCTGGATCTCCGACTAGAAACTCACTATTTGAATGAAACGCAGATGCCCATGTCTTACCACACCATTTCGGGCCTTCGACACAAATAGCTCCACTTACTTTTAAATAATCTTCAATTGTTTTATCAATTATTCTTTTTTTGTATTTGGATTTATCAGTTAATATACTCATAATTAACTCCTTTACTTTTCTATAGTATATCATAATCTTATAATTCAGTCAAGCTAAGTGAGCAATATTTACAGATTTAACTGAGCAATATTTTATTATTTAAGTGAGCAATATTTTATTATTTAAGTGAGCAATATTTTTAATTTTAAGTAAACATTTTATAATTCAAATTTGCATAAGATTATTCACATTAGACTAATTTATAATATTATATAACTATTATTAAAAATGATACCACTTTAAATTAATTTATAAACAATTATAAATATTATTAAATATTATTCAGCAAGCGATTTGTTTTATAAATGTTTTTATTAGATTGTATCATTATAGACAAATTCAACATACAACGTTGGTTGCGTGTCACAAAGGTATATTTAATAGTATTTTTGATAGGTTGAAACTTTAATTTGTCTACAATAAAAAATCGCTTTAGAATTCACAAACTAAAGCAATTATATTCTGTTAATTAATAGAGTAATCATTATTGTTAAAGTTGCTAATTATAACTGTCTTAAATAATCTTGTATTCTTTTCGACAATATTTTGTAGATTATCTAAAACATATTCTAAATTTTTAACATCATATTCATTTTCTTTTAGTTCTTTTAAAACTTCAAATGTTAACGGAATAACAAAATCGCACGTATATTCATTATTATATTGTTCTGGTAAATTAGAACAAATAAATATATTTACATAATTATAATTATTAGAAATTTTAACAACTGTATATAAGTTTAGATCTTTTTTGGGAAATAAGCCTTCTAAACTTTCTTCACCAAAGTCATCATAGTCATAATTATCTTCACATTCAAAATCATCATAGGATAAATATTTTATTCCAACTTTTGATATTTGAATATATGAATTAAATACTGTACTACCTATTCCATTTAAATAATTCAAATAATCATTTAAATAAATTTTGACACGCTTTTTATATGGTATTGGCATAGCATACAAAAACATAATAATTGTTGAAAGTACAAAAATTGATATTCCAACATATTTATAAATATATCCAATATCTTCATATTTTTCTGAAGCTATCCCAAGTACAATAAGTAATGGTATAAGAGTGATTATGTATATTCCAATAGCAATAAGTCCTTTTATTTGCTGTGTTATTTTGTAATTTGGTTTAAAGGATTGGTAATTAATATTTCTAATTGTATAATCAATATAATCATAATTTACTATTTTGGGTTTTTTATACAACCTTAAAAAGATCAAAGAAACAATAAATAAAATAACTGTAACAATAAATAGCCAGTTAAAGACTTTAAAGTCAGTAGTAAAATGTTTTTCTTGAACATCTAATAAAATATTTTCATCTTTTATAATTTGAAAAACTACAAGGTGTTTATTTCTAAATGTTTTTTCATAAGTAACAATTGTAATTTCATCTCCAATTTCAATCAAATTAGAAACATGTTGATAATCACTATCATTAATTTTAAATCTATATTCTGTATCCTTTAATTCTATAAATGTCTTTTTATCATAATCAGAAAGAGTATAAATATTTGTAACAATATTTGTAAAAACTAAATTTTCACTATTCTTATATTTAATACCAGTAAGTAAAACCATAGACGAGAAAAGAAAAAATATTATTCCATATATTGCGAAACAAACATGTATAGTTAATGGCAGCCTTTTTACATGTTTAACTATTTTTTTCATAATTACCTCCTTAACAAAAAATCACACACAAAATACAATTATTTATATCTGTAAAAAGTTAATCCCCATTATTTTTGATATTTAATTCTAACCTCATGTGTTTACTATTACACACTCTTTATGTACATTCAACCTACATCGTGCAAGAGAAAAGTTCTTTATATAATTATACCATTTTGTTTAAGTATTTAAAAGTAATATAACAAAAAAGCCAATAAATAGGGTATAATACCTAAATATTGGCTTTATTTAATTATCTACGTTCGAGACAAACAACAGTTTCAACGTTGGTTGCGTGGACCAAACGTCCTTTTCATCCTTTTTTTTGGAAGTTGTAAATCGCATTTGTCCTTTTTCATATAAAAAGCGAGTCAATCACTCGCTTTAGTATTATTTATATTCTATTTTAAAATAATCTAAATATGACTTAACAATATCCTGCCCTGACAAACAAGTATCATTTAAATAGCCTTTTTCATACTTATAATTTTTTAAACCACGATAATAAAAATCTTTAATTTGTTCTGTAATAATAAATGGAACTATATTATGTTTTAAGCATTCTTTTAAAATAATTAGTCTACCAACTCTACCATTACCATCTTGAAAAGGGTGGATTCTTTCAAACTCATAATGAAATTCTATAATATCATAAATAGTAATATTATTCTTTGAATTGTAATCATTTAAAAGTGTAACTAATCTTTCTTTTACCTTTTCAGGTGGACATGTATCAAGTCCTCCAACTTCATTAACAAGTAGTTTATAATCACCAACTCTAAACCAAGTTTTTTCTTGATCACTTGTATTATTTTTTAAAGTGTAATGAAACTGTTTAATTAATGATTCTGTTAATTTCGTTTTAGCTGATGTAATAGCTAAATCAATACATCTAAAATGATTAGTTGTTTCAATAATATCATCTACTTTAATAGCTTCATCATAAATGCCGATTGTTTTGGTTTCAAAAATCAATCTTGTTTGATCGTGAGTAAGTTTACTTCCTTCAATATGATTTGAATTATATGTCATTTCAATTTGAAGCTTGTGATATATTCCGCCTTTTAATTTACTATCTTTTTCTTCTTTTAACATATCTAATAAAGTTCTTGATTTATTAGATGTTCTTTTTTGTCTTTTTGGCATTGTAGCATCTTCTGGTATTCTCCAAGTTTTACCTTCTAAGATTGCACCAATAACTCTTCCTTTATTACAATAATCCCTTACACTTCTTTCAGAAATTCCCCATAAAGTTGCTATTTCAGTTGTAGATAAGTATTTCATTTTTATCACCTTGTAATATTATATCATATATCGGCAAAATAAACAAGCAATATTGTTATTAAATTTTGTTATTTAAATTGCCGATATTTGCCATTTATTCCGATAAAATGTAATAATTCTCCCTAAATTGATGAAAGGATTAGTATTATATTCTGGACTAACATTACTATTTATTTTTATATTTTATTATTTCGTCAATATTCTTTTTTAAAAAGATTATCACAAATTCTAAAGTATCAGGTGCATCTCCTCTTTGTTTATCTACAAAATGAGCGCATTGATACCTAATTAATGCATCTTTTATTCTATATTTATCAAATTCTTCGCCTATATTGCATTCATGAATATTAATATATGTTTTACCATTATCATTACTAATTTTATAATTATCATCTTGATTAATAAAAATATAAATATTATCTAATTTATAAGTGTATAAATTTTTATTTACTTCAACTTTAAACCCATATTGTTTTAGAAATTTTAGTCTCTTTTTAACATTATATCTTTGAGCAGAAAATAGAGCTAAAACAAGAATAATTGGAAAAACAGTATTATAAAGACGAATGATATTACATCTATTCTTTTATTATCTCTAATAAAAGAATCTGTTGGAAATAATAACTCTAAAATAATAAATAAAATAAGTACACCCACTGGAATGCATAATAATAGTATAGCCCATAAATCCATTGGACCTTCATGGTTTATTAAAATCAAATTGTAATATGCAGCAAGAAAAAAGCCAATTAATATACTTATAATTCCAAGT
>OLIT01000701.1_pt1 | contig 32680 bp, 19 predicted proteins | sample 1601341 | NCBI WGS metagenome assembly OLIT01 (sample SAMEA2452121, study PRJEB22498) | human gut metagenome | biome: human feces; feature: human gut; material: feces | place: Australia | collected 2012
TTTCATTGGGGTTGATTTCGCGTTGCCATGGTTCGGGAGTTCCGTTCTCGAACTCTGCACTACAGCTAGTCAGCAACACAAGCGTTGCGCTACCCACGAAGGTATAAATCAGATTTTTCATACATTCAATTTTCATTTTGTTATTCAATCAGTTTCCAGAGAAAGTAGATGCTATTGTTTACCACTTTCGTTCTTTATCAAATCTTTCAGTTCTTGTTCCGATTCGAAAGTCTTTATCCAATCCACATAAATGCTACCTGTTTCATTGGTTTCATACCATATTTTCCAAAATTGAAGTTCCACCGTGTCGTACTTCGTCAATGAGGTAGGCATATACTGTTGGTTTTTGCCAAGGAATTTCTTCGTGAAGTCGGCGTAGAATACTTTGTATTCACCGCAATCTACCACAGTCATGGCATTTTTTCCTTTATCGGTATCTTCGCCATATTTACCGGCTACGGTAATACCGCTTCCGCCCCAAATGTCTAGATACCACTCTATACTCGTTGATGCTTCGAACACATTTTCGGGAAATTTCATTTTAAAGGCTAAGATGGGATAGTTGGTTACGTTGAACCCAAAACCGCCGGTGCGACAAATGCGAACAGCTTTGTAAGTCTTATCTTCACCGGGGAAAATACGAAGTACTCCGTCATTCTCCATCCATTCAAACTCCCGGTGAGTAAAGTTTCCGAATGGCTGCCAGATATTCTCGACAGTAAACTGGTCGTTCATTAAACCTTCGCTCACGCTGACACTCATCGTAGCTTTGACAGGTTTACCATCACCATAGTCGGCCAAAGCGGTAATTACTGCATTGCCATAAGCCTTCGCCACGAACCGGCCTTTTTCGTCAATCTCTACAACATCCGGCTTACTGCTTTCCCATGCGATGTACGAAAGCGTAGCATCTATCGGCGTTACATTCATCTGTGGAGTGTAGGTTTCGCCCAAAGCTAGTTTGTCTGTTTCTTTCACAAATTCCATACTTTCGATATAGATAATGGGCTTCACCTTAATTTCAAACTCTTTCGTGAAATGTTTGTCGTCGGTAGCGGTAACTTGGATGCGTGCCTTTCCTTCGGCTATGCCCTTCACCTCGCCTTTTTCATTGACGGTGGCTTTATCGGGAGTTAGGCTTTTCCAAATCAACCCGGGGTAAGTGGGGTCGGCCGGAGTAATCTGCCAAGTAAGTGGCAGAGTCGAGGTAACAAACACTTCAAGCTCTTCGTTAGTGAGATTGATATCAGTGATGTGAATAATTTCGTTTACTACCTTCACATTAATGGTCGAAGTGACAGAATAGCCCACAGCCGGCTTGGCCGAAATTACCGTACTACCGGCCTTCACTGCCGTGATGCGTCCTTCGGCATCTACGGTAGCCACATCGGGCACAGTCGATTTCCATACCACCTCTTTGTTGAAAGCCTCATCCGGGCCTACGGTATATTTTATCAAAGTATCAGTGCCTATCAGCAGAGGCAGTTCGGGAGTCACCTCAAGGTTGATTTCCTTAACGAGCACTCTCTCTTCTAAAACAGGGGATACATCGTCATCGTTGCACGAAACGGTCACCACCAAGGCACCCGCCAACAGTGTTGCAAATGCACCCTTTTGAAGTATGTTTTTGTATGTCATAATTCGATTACTTTATAAATGAATAATGAATGGATTATTGGTTCCAACCCGGATTTTGTTTCAAGTTGGAGTTCAGCTTGAGTTGGTCAGTGGGCAGCGGCAACAAGTAATGCTTTTCGTGCCAGTTGCGTCCTTTTTCGTGAATAATGCAGCCTTCACCATCTTTGTCTTTAAAAGAAGCATCGGGCCATCTGCTTTCAAAATCAGTATCTTTCCACTTCACACCGGTGAGGTTCATCGGCATTTCGTCTTCGGCCGTTTTCCAACGCTTCAGATCATCAATGCGGAAATTCTCATCGAAAAACTCGATGGTACGCTCACGACGAATTTCTGTGCGCATATCCAAATTATTTGCCGTGACAAAGTCGTTAGTCAAGTCAGGCATTTCGGGGTTAATGCGTTTACGTGTCAAGTTCAAGCTGATAGCCAAGTCTTCATCTGATATTTGTCCATCGCGTTCAAACACAGCTTCGGCATAGTTCAGCAGCACCTCGGCATAGCGGATGACGGGGAAGTCGTAAGCTTCCATACCGGTGGGCACTCCGTCACGTTCGCTGCACCACTTGTGGGGAAAGTAGCCCGTACCGGTTTGAGGCATGAAGTTCCTATGCGAGGCATTGGCTATTTCGGCAGCATCGCCGCTCCAATCAATGCGTCCGCCATTTGTACCCCAATAAGTCTGTCCGGGCACCATAAGCTGATTGTTCATGCGGTTGTCGCGATTTTTATATTCATCATCCACTTTCGTGTAATTCCACGTTTGGGGATTGATGGGCAACCCATTGCTTTGCAGATACATATTAGCCATTTTGCGAGTAACGTACAAGGCATTGCCCAAACGCCCTTGTGTAATGTTGAAACCAATAGAATTGATAACAGGGTCGTGGCGGCGGGTAAAGATATACTCTTTATTACCTGTTTTATTGATATTGGCAGGGTTTGACTTTTCATTCTCCAAGATAAAGAGATACTTGTAGGCTTCCGTTCCCAATTCTTGAGGAGCAAAAAGCTCGAATGCTCCGCCCGTCATTACATCATGAGCCGCCTGTGCTGCGGTATTGAGCAAATCTTTTGTACGTTCGGTATTTTGACCGCCATTATGAAATTTCTCCCATGTACCTTCGTAAAGGGCTACACGCGAAAGAAACGCCAAAGCGGCTTCGCTGGAAAGGCGACCTTCATCGCTGCTGCTGATAGCCTTATCAACGGGCAATAGTTTAGCGGCTTCTTTCAAGTCGTCAATGATGAAGTCAGCCACCTCGGTACGCGGATTGCGAGCCTTCTGCATCTCAGGCGAGTCGATGTCGAGCGGCGTGCGGGCTATGATAAGGTCACCGTAAGCCTGCAATAACTCGAAGTAACAATAAGCACGGAAGAAACGGGCTTCCCCCACTGAAATGGCAATGTCGGCTTGTTGTTCATACGCATCAGCCTGTTGCAACAAGGTGTTGACTTGGCGAATACGATTGTAATTGTCGGTATAATGCTTGTCTGACGACGGAATACTGTTCGTTCCGTTACTATAGATGTTCACCGTGCTACCGGCAAACAAGTCCGAGCGAATATCAGCGTGCTGACTGTCGTCGAGCCATCGAAAGTCGGCCGACCAGCTGTAGAACTGGGTGGCAAAAAGTTTGAAGTGTTCGGGCGACTTCCAATAGTTGGTATCCGCCAATTGCGTCTTGGGCTCAAGGTCTAAACACGACTGCATGGTCATGGCGCAAATGATTCCTAAAATATATACTATTTTTTTCATTGTTATCTTCAATATTAAGAATAAAAATTAGAATATGGCATTCACACCGAAAGTCACGGTGCGGTTAAACGGATAGCGTTGCTTGTTTTCCACCTTACGGGTGGCTTCGGGATCCCAACCATCGGTAATATACGATTTTTCCCATAAATCGGCGCCCGATACATAAATACGCAAGTTGCTGATGAAACCGCTCTTATTCATCCATGCCTTTGGCAATGTGTAACCAAGTACAATCTCTTTGAGACGCAGGTAAGCTCCGTTATCGGCCGACCAGGTAGAGGGAATGTAGTTATAATTATTGATGTCATTACTGTTTGAATAAGTAGGAAAATGGTTATTGGGAGTTTCAGGACTCCATACATTACCCACCGACTGGTTGGTAGTGTTCAGCCAAATAGCCTTGAAAGGCACTTTCCAAGAGTCGATTTCACGATAGATGGTACGCTTGCCCACACCTTGGAATACGGTATTGAAATCGAATCCTTTCCACTCGCATCCGAAATTAAACGAGAACGAATATTTGGGGTCGTCGGAACCGAGAAATACAAGGTCATCTTGTGTCAGTTTACCGTCTTTGTTCACATCTTCATACATGTGGTCGCCCAAACGCAAGTTGGCAGGCAGGGCGATAGAGTTGCTGCCCACATATTTGTCCACGTAATAGTCCAGTTGGTCTTGGTTTTGTACCTTGCCCACATAGCGGTAGCCAAATACCGAATTGAGCGGATAGCCATTCACAGCTTCGTTATAACCTGCGCTCACCACGATGTTACCTCCATCAACGAGTTTATTGGTCATATAGGTTAACGTACCGCCAACATGGTAGTTGAAACTGCCTATCTTATCATGCCAAGTCAAACTAACATCGTAACCATTGGCTTCAAACTTACCACTATTCGTACTGGGAGCAATTCCGCCCAGAACACCGGGATGCAGACGCGAAACCAACATATTATCGTTTTTCTTTTTAAAGATCTCGAACGTACCCGTAAGGCGATTGTTGAAGAATCCGAAGTCAATACCCAAGTTATAGTTGTAGATACGTTCCCAAGTACGCATGGTGCTCACCAGTCCGGCAGATTCCACATAGGTTCCTTTCGAGTTGCCCAACAAAGCACCGCTGTTCGATTTGTAGTTGTAAAGTTGGATGCCGTCATAGCGTCCGATACCATTTTGGTTACCTACCTCACCATATGAGGCACGTAGTTTCAGTTCATTCACATAGTCACGCAAGTTCTCCATGAATTTCTCTTCAGTGATACGCCATCCAGCTGATGCGCCCCAAAAGAAGTTCCAGCGGTTCTTGGGCAAAAATTTCGAAGAACCGTCGTAGCGAGCATTCACTTCAACCATATATCTCGACTTGTAATTATAATTCAAGCGACCGAAATAAGAGAGAATGGCTTCCTCCCAACGGTCTACCTTGTCTATGTAAATTTGTCCTTTACCGTTAAGCGATTCGATTGCCGCTTCTACGTCCATTGCTTTGGTGCCGCTATAATCGTAAGCGGCATAATCGTATTGCACACCTCCCATAAGTGATATGTCGTGAACCTCATCAAATAATTTCTTATAAGTGAGGAAAGCTGATGCCGTGTAATTGTCGGTACGCGCAGAACTTTTAGTATACGATGATTTTTCTTTTGCGGGATAGGGAGAGTTCTCATTTTGAATCGGTGTACCGTCGTATTGATACCAATCAATCGAAAGATATTGTTCGTCACGGGCCGCATTGTTCGTTGAGTATCCCAAAGTTCCCTGAAAATCAAGACCATCCAAAATGTTCACTTTCAAAATCTCGTTCACATTCATTGTGGTCACCACAAGTTTGTTGTCACCACCCAATTCGGCCGACCAGTTAGGGGTATGAATGCCTCCCCACGCATACGGTTTGCCATCAATAGTCGAAACCGGTAGCCCTGGCTGTGGTATGCTACTGCCTAATATACTACCAATCTGTGTAGGAGCCACCTGATGCTGACGACTAGCTGACATGTTGGTTTCCAAGCTGATACGCTTGTTTATCTTGAAACTGTTGAATAAACGTACGTTATAGCGTTCGTTCGAGTTGTTCCCCCATTGCAACGTCCCCTGGTCGTTCAAATAACCCAACGAAAGTCGGTAGGTCGATTTTTCCGAACCTCCGCTTACGCTGAGGTTATGCTGGGTAGAAGTGGCATTTCCCCACAGCACATCAGTCCAGTTCATATCGTGAAACACAAAGTCGGCCACACCACGGAATCCTCCCGGAATGGGATCTTCATCGGGATTGTTTCCACCATGCAGATTAATCCAACTCCCCTTCATCGCTTTAGCCAAACGGGCATAGCGCACCCAGTTGTCGTCTTCTCCATAGCCATCATTCAAACGGGCTTGAAGCACACCGTCCGTCCATTCGTCCATGCTCATCATGCGGGGTTGCAAACCTACAATTTTACGTGTAACCGAACCGCTATATTCCACTCTGGTTTTGCCGGCATCGGGACGTTTGGTAGTTACCAAAATCACACCACCCGCTGCTTTTGCGCCATAAATAGCAGCCGAAGCATCTTTCAGGAAGTTAATGGTTTCGATGTCGTCCGCATTGAGTTGAGCCATCTCGCTCACACCACTGGCTGGTACACCGTCAATAATCAAAAGAGGTTCTACCTTGTTCTTTGAGACAGAGCCACGGATTGAGACACCCCATCCTTCTTCGCCGGGAGCAGCCGACGAGCGGGTGATGCGTAAGCCCGGAACCTGACCTTGCATAGCCGAGAGCGGATTGGCCACTGTACCTTTGTCCTTAAAAAGTTTTTGGTCGACCACTGTTACCGAGCCTGTCAACGATTCTTTTTTCTGAGTACCATAACCTACCACGACAACCTCATCCAGCACCTCTGTATCTTCGTGCATGATAATTTTAGCCAGATTCGTCCCTTTTACAGAAACTTCCAACGTCTTATAACCAATAAAAGAAATCACCAACGTACCACCTGATACATTATTCAAAGTAAAGTTTCCATCCATATCCGTTATCGTACCATTGGTAGTGCCTTTCACCTTGACATTGGCACCAATAACAGGTTCGCCATAGGAATCCACGATTTTACCTTTGATTACCCCAGTCTGCGAAACAGCCTGCACTTCTCCCACATTGGCAAATACCGCCTGCGGAGCACCTGTTACAAGGGCAAAGGCCATCACCGTAGAGAATAGAAATCTTCTCGATGAGAATCTGAAGAGATTTTTTTTCATATACATAAAATTTAAAACTAACATTTATACTATTTATTCTAATATTAGATACACTGTTGGATATACTCACGGATTTCTTTCCGACTGATAAATAAGTGGTTTTCCACCGTACGGGAAGAAATTCCCAATTGGGCGGCAATATCAGCCGAGGATTTATTTTCGAAACGACTCATGATATAAATCTTCCGACGTTGTTCAGGAAGCTGATTGGCTCTCTCCCATTCGCATGTCAATAGATTATTGGCAATGATCTGGCTCTCCACTTCATTGGTACAAGTAGGAATCCGGTCGAAAAGATAGGAAGTTACTTCTTGAGCTTTGTAAAAACGACGCAAATAGTCCGTTACCAGATTCCGGCAAATCGCGAATATAAAATGTTTCACTGTTTCCGGACGCAATATCTGCTTATAGTCCATCAAACGCAAAAAGACATCTTGTGACAGGTCTTTTGCTTCTTCGTCCTTACCTATTTTATAATAGATATAAAGATAAACGGAATGATGATAACTCTTATAAGAGTCAGCAACCAGTTGAGTGGATTTCATGTTTATATTTTCCATTGCTTAGATTTTTGTTTATCATTACGCTGGCAAATATAAATGGTAAATACGGAAAAGAAACAATAAAAAAGGGCGGATAGATTTCATCCTATTGGGAGGGAAACAGAAGTCGTAATACCTACTGATAATCAATCAATTAGACAATCGAAAACTGGAGTCTCAAATTATTATATGAGACTCCGGCAATCAATCTTCACTAGTTCGTCCTATACTTTGGACGTATTCGTTCGGGGTTATTCCGGTTGTCTTTTTAAAATAACGGAAAAAGGAAGTACGAGAACTAAAACCACACAGTTCAGCTAAAGCACTCAAGGTATATTTTGAATATTCATCCTCATTAAGCAACCGTTTAAACTCAGCTATGCGGTAATCATTCAGATAATCATAATAATTCTTGTTCAAGAACTGATTAAACACGTAGGACAATGTATATGGAGAGACGTTCAGCACTGACGCCAAATCCGCAATCTTTAAATCAGGGTTAACATACAGTCTTTTTTCCTGCATCAACATATCCAGTTCGTCTGCCAGCCGATGACATTCTTCCATACTCACATTGCTCTTTCTGTATTTTTCTTCAATTATCGGTTTCTCGGTTTCTATGACGTCCGCCGCAAGAGCCGGAGAGTTCTTTTTTCTCCGGTAATAAGCATAGCTTAAGCATATTATTGCAATCAATAATAGAATTGTTCCCCATAAGGTCGCGTTAAAAGAGGAAGCAATAGTCACTGATAAACAGATTTCTGAACCGGGCTCACCAATCCGACGGATTTTGAATTGATATTTCCCAGAAGACAAGTCATAATAGGTCAGTTCGGATTTACCACCCAACAACTGCCAATCATCATCCATCCCTTCCATTTTATATTCATAAGACATATATGCAGGATCGGAATAGGTAAATCCGGAGAAACAGATAGTCAGATTCTTGTGCGACGGTTCCAAAGAGACTTTATAGAGATGCTGTTCTCTCTGTATAGCAGGATGATAAGGTTCTTTACCATTCACATATACATCTGTGATAGCCAGGGGATAACTATTTTCTTCATCTATATCACGTAAATCCCTGGTCAAATAAATCAATCCTTTGGAATTGCCAAACCAGATTGTTCCCGAAGCATCTATAACAGGGCAACAGGTAATAAAAACAGAACTCGGTAATCCATCCACAAAAGTATAAGGAACAATTGTACTTTTTTTATCATAACGGTACAAGCCCAGATTCGTACCAATCCACAGCCACCCTTCACGATCTTCGATCATAAACATGGCGTCTTTCCCTTCCAAAAGAGTACCTGGCTGGAGTCTTCGAAAATGAGTCATTGACAAATCGGAAATAAAAATGGGGCCTTTATCCGGAAGGAAATAGAGTTCGTGGGAAGAATCTTCATATACTGTCCTGATTTTCTCTTTATGTATAAAGCCTTCGGGGAATACATCTGATTTTATACTACGAGTGGAAGGATCCCAGATACATAAACCGGTAGCCGTACAAATCCAGCCCTTTCCTGTAGAATCAAAGCATATATCAAGCACATTCCCTTCCGGGAGTTTGGAGTTCGAACTGGTATAGTGATTGAGTTGTTCGCCATCTTTATACTGATACAAACCCATTGAAGTGGCAATCCACAGACAACCGTCATTGTCCGACTTGATGCAGAAAACATGTCCTTTCACAAAAGGAGTCTCCGAAGGTTCAAAATCACGGATAGTTAATGTAGAAGAATCCAGTATATACATGCCACCACCATACGTACCGATATAATACTTTCCCTGAAACGGGTAAATACACATTATCATATTAGAGCGTAATTGAGGTGACTTGAAACTCCTAAAACGCCGATTCTTCTCATCAACATAGAACAAACCATTGCGGGAACCTATCAATCTTTCATTCTCATTGATAGCTATGGCCCGTACCGGTATGTCTTTTGAGTCAAAATAAGGAGAATAAGAATAGGTAGAGAAAAGCCCGCTCTGATACAGTGTATAATCAAGTCCCAACTGATAGAATCCAACCCATATCAATCCTTCCCTGTCCACCAGCAATGAATAGACTGAGTTAGAGCGGATTCCGCCATTAGTACCGGGTTCATAGCAGAAAGATTTCATAACCTTATTTTCCGTGACAGATACAAAATGTACTCCATTTCCGTCTGTTCCAACATAAAGTATATCTTTTCCGTCACCCGACAAAGAGGAAATTACATTGCATCCCAAATCAATCCAATTATCCCTGAACTTCCCTGTCGATATATCGAAAACAACCACTCCATGTTCCATTGTTCCTAAATAGAGCCTGGAACCAATTCGTGCCATTTTCCGATAAGTATAATCCTGTCTATCATTGTCACCGTATGGACATAAAGTTATTTTTCGGGTAGACAGATTCATTGAATATAGTTTGGAGCGGGTCAGAATCCATAATGTATCTTTTTCTCCCATATTCAAATCGACTATGAAATTATCCGATGACCACATATCCGCATTGATAGTAATCTGCTTCATTTCATTATTTTTGCAGACAAACAATCCTTTTTCGCTGCCAATATATAAGGTTCCCTGCGCATCGGTCAATAAAGAACGAACTCCGAATTTTATCACTTCAGCAACAAACGGTTCTAATTTACCGGATTCTTTATTTATCCGCCAAAGGCCCATATCGTTTCCCACCCAAATCTGATTGCCTTGCGTTTCTGCAATAACATTCACCCATTTCAGTTTCTCATCATCTCCGAATATCGGATAATGCTTGAAACGGAAACCATCAAAACATTCAACTGACGTAGCTGTTCCAATCCAAAGATAACCTACGGAGTCTTTATACAAGGCACTGACCGTTAAATCAGATAATCCATTTGTTTCTGACAGACCGCGAAAGGAATAAGAAATCGGATAGGCAGACAGAAAAAAAGAAATAAATATAAGGCTTGTTATATGTCGTATCAGATTATTCATAGGATTCATATTTGATAAAACAATGCAAACCTACATAAAATATCCCTAATTTTATGTAGGTTTATACAAAAACAAAACACATTCCTCATTAAAAATGAGTGTTAATCTACCAGCTTTATACTCAATTGGGATTGTTTATAAACAACAGGAATTCTCTTATTATTAACCTCTACTCTTACAGGCTTTTTCTTACTCCTGAAACTGGCATTTATCTTCGGTTGTCCGTCTATCCAAAGATTGAGTTTCTTATCTTCTTCCTTTTGAATGACAAACAACTTGGCCAAAGAAGAAAAATAGGTTTCCTTATCACGTCTTAATGCACTTCCATAGCAGATAAAGAAATCTGTGGCGTCTTTGGCTTCCGTTCCTTCAGGATAAGAGACTGCAAACATATAGGCATCTGTCATCCAGCCATCCGGCATAATCCATGAGTTGCTGTGCATCAGCCTGCCGTCTGCTAATTGATTAATATAAAGATCGGTCACTTTACCTTTGTGGCGGATACGAAGACCAATCCAGTCCTGCCCTTCCCGCCGTTCCATTTGCGGCAGATCTTTTTCATCAGGAGTATCCTTCAAAATAATAGCTGTCAGCCCTTTTACACGGTTCACTTCTGCGGGCAAATGGAATGAATAATAAGTTTCGGTACCTTTCAGATCTTCAGTTGGAGCCTGTATTTCTTCCCAATACAAATCTTCCGGATAATCGTGCACAAAATCGGACTTAGCAAGCAAACGGGGATAAAGAGGACGAATCACAACGGAAGAATTACCATTCGTCACATTCACGTCAACTCCCGACTTTTTATAAGTCCCGTTGGTATGCCACAGCCATTCAAAACGACCGACCTTATGCGTCTTTAAATCATCAATCATGTAAATCACATCATCCATCCAAAGAAAATGACGGAAATTACGGCTGAAATTGTTTGAAACGGGCCCCGTTCCATTAGCCAGGACATATTTCACATTTCCCGCATCCAAAAGATGATATAAATATCCCCGCAAAGTAGAACCGCTATATTGCTGCTCACGGGGTTGTCCCTCGCCATTGAACAGTACTACATTATGCGCCTGGCTTTGAAAGAAATAATTTCGATAAGCAGGATTAGGATACCAGCAATTTCCACCGTCTTTTATAATGTCCACTCCTTTGTGAAATATAATAAAGGAATTGGCGTCCGCATGAGAGTGATTCCATGTATGACCGCTTTTTACAGCCAGCATCGTAGCATCCTTTTCCCACGAATTGCGCATCGTAGCCCAGCCAAAATCAGAAAATAATTGAGAAGTCGGTAATTGAGGTATAGCGGGTGCCTTACTCAAATCGGGAGTATAAAGAAAGCCCATCGGACGATTCAGAAAATATCCGTCACGATGTTGTCCTTGTTCCACTTGACTAATATACCATAGAATAACAGGATCTTTTATACCTAATGCATACAATAACATCATGCTGGATTCGGCTGATACATTTTTATGACTATCACCAAAGTTAAGACTATGTAGCATGCCGGTACGCGGGTAACATACTTGCGAAAAGTAATTGGGAAGTTTTGATAATTGGGGAATATCGCCCGCGCTTTGTCCGGGATGCGTATTTATCCACGCAATACGAAACAACAAAGCTTCCTGAATACCAAAGTTGGCGTAATTCAGACTTTCATACATTCCTCCGACCTCATCAAAACTTTTGGCTTTCTGCTGCAATACATCACCTGCAAAGTCGAACCATTCGGGAAGAGATTCGTGAAGTTGTTCCACCCATTCCCTGGCTTCGGGGATTTCGTTTTGAAGGCTCATTGCCAATAATCCGCCCTGGCAAACGCAGGAGGTCCACCAGTTATGTCCCATTGAATTCAATGAGTGGATACGAGTCGGTTCCAACAGCCAGTCACCTAATGCGGGTTCCAGGGCAAGTCGTTTTAAGCCTTGGGCAATCTCTTTCTTTTCCGAAGATGAAAGAATATCATAGGCTGCATCATAACCCATAGCGCACAAGAAACTTTTATGTGCCAACCCCAGATGTGAGCGCCACACCGGGATACGTGCCAGCATTTCCTTATCTCCCCATGTTTCGGCTTTCACAGCTTTCAGCAATATCTCTTTTATTGAATTTGCATAGCTTTTGTCCTTTGTCATCAGATAAGCCAATGCCAGATAATCCAGTTTGTTGAAGTCATTCTTTTGTAAAGCTGCATCGGCAGTCTGTTTAATGCTTTCCCAAGCTTCCTGCAATTTCGGTTCATTCTGCATACGCTGCTTCACTTGCTGAATGCGTTGCGGAGTATATAAGAGTGAAGGATGATTTATTTTCTGCGCTTGTATATATGATGACGAAAGACACAAAAAACAGATGATAGCAATAACAGTTTGTTTCATAATATTTGGCTTATTCTATATATTGACTATTTAACAATCTCCGAAACCGTCCGAGAAATCACAGGACTGCCATAGAACGAAGAAAAACCGTCTTCCTTAGCAGAAGGACCTACTACATGGGCGATAAAGAAGCCGTAAACACTATCACGTTTATTTATCCAGGGGTAAGCGCCAGCCCAACCCGGAGAACTGATTTGATAGGCTTCGCCCGTCTTCTTATCTATTAATTCACGCCATTCGCCCAATCCATAGATACCGGTATGCGACTGTCCCAGTGCTATTTCCGTGTATTCCCCGGGAGAAACAAGGACATCCTTTACTTGATTAGCCTGCATTTCCTTTACTGTCTCCGCAGTCAGTATCCGTTTTCCTTCATACGTTCCTTCATGGTAAATCATAGATAGGAAATGAATATAATCGTTCAAGGTAGTACACAGACCACCACCTAACATCGGGGCATGTCCGCCATCAGTATTTATCGGAGTAAAATGAGAATTCTTCATTTCCAATGGTTGCGCCAATAGTTCTTGAAAGAGAGTTTCAAACTCCTTTTCCATTGCCACTTCCGCCATTCTTCCGGCAATCTGCATGGCAAGCCCTCCATACTGGAACCGGCTTCCCGGAGTAAAAACCGTATCTAACGGCAATATTTCAATAATGGCAGAATCCAAATGATTGTAATTATCTACGCGCGGTTCAGGAAGATAGGGACGCACTCCGGAAGTATGAGATAACAATTGTCGCAAAAGGATTTTACCTTTGGCATCTCCCTTAAACTCCGGCAACCACTTTTCCACAGGGTCATCCCATTCCAAACTAGTACTGTCCACTACCGCTCCGATAACAGCAGCAGCCACCCATTTTCCGGCAGAGGCTACATATACTTTTGTATCAGGAGTATAGCTACCATAGTTCTTCTGAAAAATAACAGAATCATTCTTTACTACGCAGATAGAAGCACCGGGATAGTACTCTTTACTCACCCAGCCTTGAATAACAGAATCTAATAAAGAGAAGTTATAACGACTCCCTTGTACGGATGATACATTGCAGGAACCTGCAATAAAACAGATACTTATAAAAATTACGATTAATAATCTTCCCTTCATTTTCGTTATCTATTAACTTCGTATTAAACACAAATTACACGAACTACGCTATTGTTTGATGCAATTATAATTATAAAACTGCGTAATTCGTGTAATTCGTTCTTAAAATCTTCTATTTCGACTGCAAATCCCAATATACCACATAACGCTGATGATGCAAATCATAAAGCGGACGAATCACATCTCCTTGTTCTGTTGTAAATTTCAGGTCTTTTCCTGTACGCTGCAAAGTACGTTCCGGATGTTTCATATCTATTTTCAATGAGGTACGCAAATCGGCAGGCACATGGAAATTATAAGTATAATAATCATTATAAAGAGCAGGATTAGAGAAAGGTGCGGGAGCCTGCATACCTTCCGTACCCCGTTCTCCGGCAAGCACTAACGGGCCATACAATAAAGCCACTTTATTCGGATTATCGGGAGTGGCTTCCAATTCAATCTGCATCGGGTAAGTAGCCGAGATACGGTCATTATCTTTCCAGTTACGGGTGATAGCGATGTAAGAACCCGGCTTTTGTTTTACTGCCACTTTTTTACCGTTCACAAGAACTTCCGCTTTTTTACTCCATGAAGGATATCTTAGATAAACAGTAGTGCGAACCGGTTTCTCGGCACGAATAGTTAACAGGGTCGTTTCCTCTTTCGGAAATTCCGTTTCCTGGAGAAGGGTTAACCCTTTTTCTTTCCAGGTGACTTGGGAAGGAATAAACAGATTTACGTAGATTCCCTGGTTGTTGTGGTAGTAGATAGCTTCTCCATATTTGGCATGATTCTCGAATCCACTGCCTACACAACACCAGAAAGAGTTCTCTTTGGTACTATACAGTTTATGTGAACCCGAAAGTAAGGGTAAGAAATAAGTGACCATTCCTGTTTCCGGATCTTGCTGTCCCAGAATATGATTATATAGTGCCCTTTCATAATAATCGGCAATAGATGAATCGCCCGTCCAACAGAAAAGATGACGACTAAGCTTCAACATATTATAAGTACAGCAGGTTTCTCCGGTATAGCCGGTCAAGTGTTTAGAAAATTTCTTCGGGTCGAAAAAATGCTCCTTATCACTACTGCATCCCGGAGCAAAAGTATGGTGGTCAATCATGGTATGCCAGAAGAATTCCGAGAGCTTTTTGCTGGTCTCATTCTCTGTCAGTTCATAGTTACGCGCTTCGGCTATGACTTTCGGGATAAACGTATTCGTATGTTTGGTTCCCAAATCGTCCCGAAGTTCTTTCAACGGGTCAATTACATCATTATGGTAGAAATATTCGGCCAACCAACGGTAACGTTCATCTCCTGTGATAGCATACAAATTGTAGAATGATTCGTTGACACCTCCAAACTCATTGCGTATCATGAGTTTGCGGGTTTCCTCACTAAGTGGTTTCAGTTTGTTATAAGCCCAGTCGCCCATTTTGGTCACTGTTTTCAAAGCCTGCTGATTATCCGCATACAGATATTGGTCTATCAGACCGGAATAAAGCTTATGCAAGGTGTACCAAGGTGCCCAGACACTCTTTCCCCGGATATTACGGTTTATCAATTCTTCGGGAAAAGCACTTAGATATCCTCCTTTCAAAGCGTTCTGAACTTCAGTCAGCCCGTTGACAAGGCTATCCCCTTTCAGCTTGAAAATCTCACTTCCGGTAGCGGCATATATCAAGGCATAAGCCGAAAGCAAATGTCCGGTAGTATGTCCGCGAAGCTCACAGTCCAAGGATTCCCAGCCACCGAGTTTCTTCACTGTCATATACCCGCCTTCACGACCGGCAAAGACTCCGGCATTTGTCCGGAAACTATGCAACAGGCGATTCACATCAATGGAAGTCATCCATGCGGAATCCCGCAACATATTGTCACGAAAACGACTTGGCAATAAACGGATGTCTTTCAAATCAAAACTTTCCACCCGTACAGGAGCTACTGTCTCTTTTTTCATTTTCCCCTGGTGTTGTCCGGGGTACACGGATTGAGCCGACGATATAGCCGATACTGCCAATAATGCGATTGCAACCAAAAACTGCTTACTCATAATCATTGTTTATATATTTAATATCTATAAAGCTACTATTTAAACTAATTTTACCGCACACGTATATCCTCTACGAATTCGTTCTTTACAAATCCATTCAGATCCGTCATCCTCTGACCATTAATAACGACATTATCAAAGATTACATTCTTCACTTTCCGACTGTTGTCGAACCCTTTGATTAGAGACGGATTCTCACCAAGCCCGTCATAAGTAATATTACGGAAAGTGACATTTTCAATTCCCCGTCCGGGAGCTTTATCATATTTCTCATTGAAACGCACATTGAGATGAAAAAGTCTGCCTTCTTGAATACTCTCTACACGAATGTCCTCAAACAAGACATTACGTACCAAGTTCTTATCACCGCAATCAATAGCCATACACCCTTGATATGGAACATCGTCCTCATCATGTTCCAAAATATCTATCTGCCGGAAAGTAAGGTTTTCCATTACTTCGCCTACCGGTGATTCCGGGTCTCCATGTCCACCGACATTAATCGGATGAGCAATATCCGCCCAAAGAACAGCATTCTGCACTGTGATATTGCCAGAGCCTCCCCACCAATTCCAACGGTGATTATAGAGTGCAATGCAATCATCACTGTTACGCATAAAAACATTGTCAATCAGTACATCACGACAGCACATCAGGTCGATTCCGTCACTCCAACTCTTACAGCTAAAGGATTTCAGATTCTTCACCGTCAACCCTTTTGTTCCTGCACCAAACACCGTATAATGATTCGGATTCACTACCGTAATTCCATCAATGAGTACATTCTTTGCATTCGTCACTTCGATACCACGAACCGGATGAGCCAATATACCACGACCGATAATACGTACATTTTCTACACCGTCAACTAATAACTTAGCCTTAAGCACTGCACCCGGAGCCAAATATACGGTAGTATTGCCAGGAACACGTATCAGATTATTTGGCAAATCCAAAGGAGCATGAACACCCGGTCCGAAATACATGATACCTTTTTCTGCTTTTTTATAAACCTCTGTTTCCAACGGATTGGCAAAAAGATGCAGATTATGAAGTCTGTCTCCATTAAATTCCACTGACAGATATTGAGGCTTGTCCAACATAAAAGTAATCACATTCTTGTTCTGCCGGTATTGGATGTTGCAACTAAGAGGACGTATATCAACCTCACGTACGGTTCCATTATTCTTTTTCACCATCACCTCAACCGTTCCATTCATATCAAACTGAACCATTGAAGCATTCTGCACAGCATCCATATCTACCTGTACATTATATTCAAACAAATCTTCCCATTCACCTCCCGGAATACGGACACGCACCGTATAATCATCATTATGTGGCATATTCGCCTTCAAACCTTCCGGATAAGCCACCAACTGCGCCTGTAATGTCACGCAAAATATGAATAATAAAATACTGCAAATTTGTCTTTTCATATAAAATCACACATTTTTTATAAAACACTGCCACTCCGTAGCCACGTTTTCCGGCTATGAAATGACAGTGCAACAACATTGTTATTAAATAAAACCGTAAATTCTTTATGAGTACTTATTCTTTAATACGCAGCAACATGCCGAAATACTCAATCCGAAAGTACTAAAAATAATCAAATGACAATTGTATTAATAGATTTACCTTTCAATATAACACGTATATACTTGCTACCTACCTTAAAACTACAAGGGCGTTCTTGCTCTTCCGGATTGTAAGCCACAACTACCACTTTACCATCATGCGAACGGAAAGCAAGCGTATTCTTATCATCCGACACCTTCAGCAGACGACTGCCCGGCTGAACAAAATGGGAAAGATGTTTCATCAAATAATATTCATCCGTATAGCGTACCTGCCCTGTTTTTCTGTCAACAATAATAAGAGTGTTTTGTGCCCAGTCCCACCAACTCTTACAGGTTTCGTTCAATACCATATTCCAATAAATATAAGAATCAACACCATTATTGAAGCAGTGAACTACAGCATTCCATGTGTTTTCCAAAGCAGACCAGTCATTCTCCGAATTACCACACATATTCTCTGTCTGCATGTAGCAATAATCCGGATATTCTTTATGTACAGCCGGCAAAGCCCGCATGCCTGTCCATTGCACGCCAACACCTTTTACATATTTATCAGAATCTTTCTGCTTGAAAAAAGTACGTACATAATCCGGATTCGGATAATTGACTGTTCCCATCCAGATTTCAGTATCAATGGAATCTTTTTCAAACTGGGGCCCAAGATACTGATTGACAAAAATAGCCAAGTCTTCCGGACGCCAAGTACAGGAAGGCCAGCAGGGAGTCCATGCGATTTCATTTTGCGGCATAATCATCTGAATGTTTATGCCGTTCTGCTTGTAAGCCTGTACGTATTTGGAAAAATAAATGGCATACGCCTGAAGATACCCCTGTTGCATTTTAAAACCGGTAACATTCCCTATAAGATTGCGATGAGGGTCGAGACGGTTGTGCCCCACTTCAGTCCCTTCAATACCGGAACTCTTCTGCGAATAATGTTCATTGACTTTCATCCATGCAGGCGGTGTCCAAGGAGAGGCCCACATCTTCAAATCGGGACGCAACTTCAGCGCTTCCTTAATATAAGGAATAAGGATATAGCGATCACGGTCAATACTAAAGTTACGCATGGTATAGTCATCTTTTACGTCATTGTAGGAATAATATCCCATAGCATAATCACTGGCACCAATAGGAGTACGTCCTAATGCGAAATGAATACCCTCTTCCGAGAACAAGGCTGCCATCACTTTATCACGTTCTGCCGGAGACAAGCATTGCAAGGCGTCCCAACTAAGTTCATTAAAAGTACCTCCAAACCCAACAACATTCTGTAACAGACTGTCAGGATAAACACAGATATCCGCCTGTCCGGCAGTTTTTTTATCCAATGTCTGTTTTTTCTCTACCCAACGTTCGGTAGAAGTGGTGGAATATATACTAACCTTCTGGGCAGAAACAGTAGTAGAAACTGCCCATGTTATTGCAAAAAATGCAGTTATAGTCTTTAATTTCATCATTGTCTTTATTCTAATCAGGATAAGAAACCGCCCGTTTACAGACGGTTTCTTATTTTTATCTTATCAACTTGTTACCTCAACTCATTCTCCTTTGTAGAACATCAGAGTACCTATTCCGGGAAAATCATTATCATACTCAAACGGGTGAATACTGGTAGCCGGACGATATTTCTCCGCAAACTTCTTCGAATAGGGAGCACTCACTCCTTTTACATGCTTATAATGACTATAAATCATTTCATATCCTGCATAGAAGTGTCCCCGACCTTGATATGAAATTTCGTTTTGCTGACCATGTCTGGTTTCCCAATAGGTAAACGGCATATCTACAGCTTCAATAGGATCACAATTGAACTTTGCATAATATTCAAAGAATGCAAGAGTCAGATTTACATCCCCATATTCAGCATATTTAGGGTAACGATTATATACACGTCCGTCTTCTGTCGTAAAAGAGTCGTTTGCTTTGATGCCATACAAATCTTCTCCGATATTATACGCAGCCTGACACATCGGAGCCAGTGTAGCCATACTCAATCCGGCATGATCCTGGTCGCGACCCGATTCATCAGCTTGTCCAAGGCAATATCCTTCACCCAGACCGGCAGGATCTTGATGCAGTGCTACCACCAAGTGCTGGATACATCCCGAACTGGGACCATGTTTATAATAGTTTATCGCTTCATTAATCATATCCTGGTCATCACATACAATACCTATTGCCAGCATGATTGCCACGTTTGGAACTTCCCATCCGCCCCAAGACCAGTAAGGATCTGTTTTTTGACTGATGAAGTAGGTTGCAGGACCTGCAACTACATTTTTCAACCAAGTCTGGAACTTAGAAAATCCTCCATTATCTACCCAAGGCTGATAATCCCGCATTACTTCCGCCGCTTGTGCAAACCGATGTCCGTCAAATCCGGTAACTAACGCATAATGGTCATTCGTATTCTCCACTTGAATTGCTTTACATACAGTCGACCAGTTATCCAGAATCTTCACAGCCTTATCCGCATACTTATATGCATCTTCTTCGCCTAGTCCTTCTGCTATTCTCCAGCGCAAGGCCAAATAATAGGCGGCCAATCCCGGTTCTCTGGCAACTTTAAAGTTACCACCTGAAGAATTTCTCAAAAGAATCTCGGGAGCGTCAGTTGTCCAGTTTTCGTTAAGTTGCGTGTATTGGTTCTGTTCCAGGAACTCCCATGCAGCGCCCCAAGGTTGAGCACCTGTTTTTATCTTCCCCACTACATATTGGAAATCGTCATTGGTATGCATCAGACAGGGATGATTCAAAGTGTATACTTTATAAGTATCCTCTTCTTCTATTGTATAACCCGGTGTCAGGTCAACATGCCCCTCATCAAAATAGTCCTTATTACTACAAGACAGGAATGTAAATAACACCATCGCTAGAGTTATCATTTTCTTTTTCATATTTCATCTCATTTAAATAATTATTCAAAAACAACTCCTTCATTCTCTATCAGATAAGCCTTATATGCTTCCAATGATTCGAAGGTCTTAACCCAATCGAGCGCAAAAGGTTCCGTCACAGCTTCAGTATAGTAAGTATCATAGAATCTGTGTTCACAGCGGTCTAATGTAATTCCGTCATTCAGCACTCCGTTTGTTAAAAAGTCGGCATTTGCTCCCTTGAAAATATTGGGGGTGCTTAAGTCGGCATAAGTTACATATCCGCCATCACTGGTTCTTGTCATGCTTACTTTATATAAATTTTGTGCATTACCCGCAGCAGTACCACCATAGAATCCGATACTGATTCGTGGATTATTGTTCCAGATATTAAGTAACAATGTGGGAGTCTTGGCCGGGTCGAGACTATCTTCGAAGAAAGTCTTCACTGCATATATAGGATATTTCGACGGGTAGAAAGTCATCGTTCCACGGAACTGTGCTTCACATTTTGCGTTGGCTTCTTTTTCTATCTTCCTCACTAATCTACCATTCTCCAATACTCCATAATCCCCACCTTCGAAACATCCTGCCGTAAAGAGGAAATCATCATTAATCTTACCATCTACCACAGAAACTTCAAATGATTTCTCAAAGCCCGGAGAACCGTCAGCATAGGTAATACTTGCCGTTAATGTTGCTGTACCGGAATTTACACCTCCCAAGATGACGAATACCTCTTCTTCTCCCAAAACTCGTTTTTCAATGGAAGCGACTGTAGCATCAGAAGTAGTCCAGACCAAAGCAGATACAGTTGCATCCGCAGGTGTTACAGTGTATTTCAACACAGATATTTCACCTTTAGCAAGTTTGTTATGTATAGAACTCATCTCGAATGTTTCCACGTGAATAACAGGTTTTACCGTTACCTCAACTGAATGGGACAGATCCGTGCCATCTGTAGTTGTTGCAGTAATTGTCGCTTTTCCTTCTCCCACAGCCAGTACTCGCCCGTTTTCATCAACCGTAGCCACTTTCTCATCGCTACTTTTCCACGATAGAAGATAGAAACTAGGTTTCTCCGGTACAGTTTTCGTTTTGAGCTGAACCGATTGCGTTTCCATCATGGTAAGCTCTTCAGGCAAATTGGTTATCTCAACCGATTGTGTAAGCGCAAGTTCTTCAACTACACTAATTGTTATGGCAGCCGATACTCCATCTGCATATCCGACAGCTGGTTTTGCCGTAATAACCGATGTTCCGATAGCAACAGCCGTCACCTTACCGTTAGCATCTACCGTAGCCACCTCTTCGTTACCTGATACCCAAGACACCCCGGGATTAGTCGCATCTTCCGGCAAAGTAGAGAAATGCAAAGTATAGTTTTCGCCCTTTACCAGTGTATAGACTTCATATTTCTCATCAATCGTTATCGATGATAGAATGGTATTTTTAGTCAGCGGATCGGTATTGTAATCGTCCGCACAAGAGCTTGCAGTTCCTATCAGTGCCATGCATGAAAACAGGAAAGCCATCGTCTTGCTTAATGTATATATTCTTTTCATATAATTATAACATTAAAATTATTTCACATAAGGATTTGTAGATTGCCAGTTGGGCCGCAAGTTCGTATTCAGTTGCAACTGATCCAGCGGGAAAGGATACAAATACTGCTTATTGTCCCATTTTCTGCCGCTCTCCCAAATCAAGCATCCTTCCGTATTCGTCACAACCCCTGCCCAACCGGAAGTTTCAAAAGCGGTTCCCGTATATTTGATTCCCAACATATCTTCAGGCATTTCGTTTTCTGCTGTTTTCCAACGTTTCAAGTCATCCAGTCTGAAACATTCATCAATCAATTCCACCGTACGTTCACGACGAATTTCCGTTCTCATGTTTGTACCTGTACCCCGAAGCAGTCCGTTAGACAATTTAGGCATAGTAGGATTAACTCTCAAACGTACCAGATTCAACGATTTGTCCAAATCAGGATCCAAGATATTGTCATCGTATTCAAATTTTGCTTCTGCATAGTTTAAAAGCACCTCCGCATAACGAATAATAGGATAGTCGTATCCTTCCTTCCGGTTTTCCACTTCTCTTTCCGAACACCATTTGCGACAACGGTATCCGGTACCACCTGCTGCATTGTGAGCAGTCACTCCGGCTTCCTTAATTTCAGCTGCATCTCCCAACCACGTTCTACGATAACGTCCACCGTTGCTACTAAAGTAAAAACCTCCGTCTACCATCATTATGCTTGACATGCGGTTGTCACGGTCGAAATACTCCGAATTTTTAGTAGCGTAATTCCACTTCGATATATCAATTGGCAATCCGGTGCTCTTTTGAAGATACATATTGGCCAATTTACGTGTTACATATAACGCATTATTAAAACGACCTTCGGTAATATTGATACCAATAGGTGCCAATGTCGTATCATGTCTTCTGGAGAATATATATTCTTTATTTGCACTTTTGTTCAAACCGGCCGGATTCGATTTCTCATTTTCCAATATAAACAAATAACGGTAAGCAGCCCCTTCATCCCCTTCAATAACTAAATCAGACGGTTTGAAGAGTTCGAATGTTTTCGACTCAATAACTGCATCAGCAGCTTCGTATGCTATTTTCAACCATTTCTTTGACAAATCCGTATTGCTTCCATTACCATTATGGAATTTTTCCCATGTCCCCGCATAAAGACCTACACGGGATAAAAAGGCTTGTGCACCCTCAAGTGAAATAGTGCCTGCGTTTGCAGCAGTGATATCCTTAAACTTCGGCAAACGCACTATCGCTTCGTTCAAATCGGAGATAATGAATTCGTTAATTTCTTCTCTTGTATTTTGAGTACGATAAAGCTCCGGAGAAGTGATATCTAACGGTTCTTCCACCTTAATGACTCCTCCAAAACGTTGAAGCAGGTCAAAATAGATATAAGCCCTGAAAAAATATGCCTCACCAACAGGTATCTTAATTTCTTCGGGAAGAGCATAAGATTCTGCCTTTTGTAACAACAGATTTACTTGACGAAGATTGGCATAAGCATCTGTATAGCTTTTGTCAGTAAGTGGAATGGTAGATGTTCCATTACTGAAAAGATTCCTGGGATTTGTACTGAACAAGTCTGCTTGTACATCACCATGAGCATCCCCCAAGCCACCGAAATCGCGTGTCCAACCATAGAAATTCTTGGCAAAAGCTTCGAATTGCCCGCGATTCTGCCACATGTCGCCATCCGAGAGTTGCTCCTCGGGATTCATGTCCAGACATGACTGGAACAACAAACACAAACTAAAAAGTAAGGTAGTATATAAATTCGATAGTTTCATATTATATATAGTATTAGAATGTTGCATTTAAACCAACAGTATATGTTCTTGTGAATGGATAACGCTGTCTGTCACTTACCTTGCGGGTTGCTTCCGGATCCCAGCCATCATTAATTTTTGAGTTTTCCCAAATATCCGTACCGGTAACATATACCCTGAAATTTTCAAGTACACCCTTGGTTATCTTTGTCAATATGGCTTTTGGTATAGTATATCCCACTGTCAGATTCTTCAACCGGAGATATGTACCATCTTCTATAAACCATGAAGAAGGCATATAATTCCAGTTATTGATTTCTGATTTAGTTGAATAGGCAGGGTATCTGCCATTAGGGTTTTCCGGGCTCCAGACTTTTCCAATCGTATGGTTTGACGTATTCATCCACACTGCTTTGAAAGGAACTTTCCAAGAGTCTGCATCGCGACAAACCGTTCTTTGTGCCGCACCTTGAAAAATAGCAGACACATCAAAACCTCTCCATTCCAATCCAAGGTCAAAGGCAAAAGTTACTTTGGGGTCATCTGTTCCGAGAAAGACCAAATCGTCCTGTGTAAGCTTACCATCCTTATTCACATCTTCATACATGTGGTCACCCACGCGTAAATTCGAGGGCATTGAAAGCGTATTGTTTCCATAATACAGATTCTTATATGCCTGTAAATCTTCCTCATTCTGTATTTTTCCTGCATATCGGTAACCGAAAACAGAGTTTAACGGATAACCGTTTATCGTGCTGTTGAAACCGGCAGAGATAACATCATTACCTCCTGACAACAACTTATTTTCCATGTAAGTATATGTTCCGCCAATATGATAGCTCACTTCTCCTATTTTGTCACTCCAACGAAGCATACCTTCATATCCTTTACTTTCGAATTTTCCGTTGTTACTTGCCGGAGCATTGCCACCCAAGGTGCCGGGATACAGCAACCCGATCAACATATTGTCGTTTTTCTTCATATAGAGGTCTACGCTACCACTCAAACGGCTGTTCAGTACTGTAAAATCAAAACCGACGTTATAATTTTTGATTCTTTCCCAAGTTCTATTGGTTGTCACCAGTTCTTTAGCCGCAGCAATATATGAAACTTTTCCGTCGCCAATATAGGCGCCCGAAGCTGTATTAAAGTTATAGAGTTGCACCCCGTCGTAAAGCCCTATACCGCTTTGGTTGCCGACCTCACCATAAGAAGCCCTAATTTTCAATTCTTCAATATACTTTTTAATATTCACCATAAACGCTTCTTCGGTAATTCTCCAACCTGCTGAAACACCATAGAAACCTTTCCATCTGTTTTCCGGTTGAAACTTTGAAGAACCATCATAGCGCGCGTTAAATTCTATCAGATACTTTTGGTTGTAGTTATAATTCAAACGTCCGAAATAGGAAAGGAGCGCATAGCTGTTCTTTTTGGCTTCGGCAATAGAAATGACTCCGTTACCATTAATGATACCTAGTTCCGACTGGATATCAGTGGCAGACGTTCCGGTGATTTCATAATCTCTACGATCGTATTGCATACCGGCCATTACATTGATATTGTGATTTTTACCTATCGTTTTCGCATAGTTCAAATAACCTGATACAGAGTAATTATCCGTACGGGAAGCACGTTTAGTATATTTTGATTCCGCTTGAGTAGGATAGGGATTTGCTGTAGAGGTATTCACTGTTCCATCATAATGATACCATTGGATAGATTTCATTTTCTCGTCACGTATAGCACTGTTCGTTGAATATCCGAATGTTGCAGAAGCAGTCAGTTCTTTTGTAAACTGATACTTTAATGTTTCATTCAAATTGAAAGTTGTCACCACCAATTTATTCTCACCTCCTAATTCGAGTAACCAATTGGCTGTATAGTCGGTACCCCACAAATAAGGCTTGCCATCAATAGTTGAAACAGGCCGACCTGGCAACGGAGTCGTAACATTCAACGCCCTTCCGATTTGCGTAGGAGTAACTTGTTCTTTACGGACTGCTGATATGACAGACTCGATAGTCAAACGGTCAGTGGCCTTAATTACATTACTCGAACGGAAAGTATACTGTTGATTGTTATTTTCCCCCCAACGCAGGTTGGAGTCATCAAACAAATAACCGGCCGACAAACGGTAAGTGACCTTTTCGTTACCTCCTGAAAAGCTCAAGTCGTGTTGCGTAGAATTGGCAGGCCCCCACATCACATCCGTCCAGTTGACATCATGAAAAACGTAATCGTTCACACCCATACCTGGAATCGGGTTGGGATTGCTCCCGTCATGTACATTAATGAAACCACCTTTATTTGCCTGCATCAACTTGACATATCGATACCATGTATAAGTATCGTCAAGGCCGTCATTCTCCATTGCTTGCAGAAATGAACCAGCCCACTCATCCAGGCTCATCAATTCAGCTTGGAGTCCCGGCATCTTACGGGTATATGAGCCATTATACTCTATCTTAAGTTTACCGGCCTGCGGTCTTTTAGTTGTTACAATAATCACACCACCCGCAGCTTTTGCTCCATAGATAGCTGCCGAAGCATCTTTCAAGAAGTTCATAGTCTCGATATCCGAAGGGTTCAGATATTGCAGGTCTGAAACTGCGTCTGAAGGAACACCGTCTATAATAAGCAACGGTTCTGTTGTGTTTTTGGAAACTGCACCACGAAGAGATACTCCCCAACCTTCTTCACCCGGAGCTGATGATGAACGTGTAATCCGAACACCGGGAGCCTGTCCTTGCAATGCCTGAAGAGGATTGGACATGCTTCCTTTATTTTCGAATATTTTGCTATCAACAACTGTTACGGAACCGGTCAATGAAGATTTCTTCATAGCACCATACCCCACAACAACGACTTCGTCCAACATCTCACTATCTTCCTGCATCGTGACGTTTATGGCGGACTTTCCGCTTACAGTAATCTCCTGTGACTTATACCCCACATAAGATATAACCAGAACTGATTTTTCAGAAACATTATTCAATATAAAGTTTCCATCTAAGTCTGTAATCACTCCTGTTGTTGTGCCTTTCACCACAACACTGGCACCGATAACGGGTTCACCGCTAGCATCGACAACTTTACCTCGTACGGTACTGTTTTGCAACACTTCCAGTATATTATCCGTGTCTGCAAAAGCAGTCCACGGGCTTCCTGCCAATAGAGCGGAAGCCATCATCGCAGAATATAATATTCTTTTCGATGAAAATTTCAATAACTTCTTATTCACATTTTTAAAATTTAAAATTAACAATTTTGCTGATATAGTATAACTCTCAAATACATGACTTGATATATTCACGAATCTTTTTACGGCTAGCCAGTAAATGATTCTCTATGGTACGTCGCGAAAGGCACAATTCTTCAGAGATTTCAGGTGCTGTCTTACCCTGGAAACGACTCATTATATAAACTGTCCGACGCTGCGGAGAAAGTTGAAGCAGTTTCAGATTTTCTTGTGCCGACAGGTCATTGGCTATCACCCCACTCTCTGTATCATCAGTAACGTTCATGCCATATTCATAGAAATAGGCAGACATTTCCTGCTTCCTGTAATAACGTCGCAAATAATCAACCACCAGATTGTGAGCTATGAAGAACGCCATACTTCTCACTGTCTCTTTACGAAGCATTTGCTTATATTCCATGAGACGAAGAAATACATCCTGAGCCATGTCTCTGGCAGATTCATAATCATTGATTTTACGATTTATATAATGAATGATTATGGGACATAAGGATGTGTAAGTTTCAGTCAATAATTGATTTGTAGTAGAATTCATTGTCTGCATATCTTCCGTCTCCATTTTAGTTTTTACGACAAAAAACAATAGAATCACCCGCAGATGAATAAAATACCAATTTATCATCTTCCTGCTTACATAAGGATGCATGGATAATATGACGATGCAGTATCTCATTCCTTTCTCCATAGATATAGGATAAATCTTGAGATAATAAAGGTAAGCTGTACGTCAGACTGATTCTTCCGGAAGTAAGCAAATTGTATCTGGCAGATGCCGTGATAGCAGGAATATCCTTTTTATCAGATTTCATAGTCCAAAAAATCGAATCTCCATTCACCTTTAAACAAATATCACTATTAGCCACACTCCATTGAGAGGTGTCGGGCAATGAACAAGCAGTATCAACCGACTTATTACTTCCTATCAGAAAGGAAAGAAGTAAAAGGATTATAACTTCCAAAATGCTCTTCATAATATTGATTATTTAGTTAAACATCAGCAAGGATTCGTGCCTTATTCGAAAGGCTTTCTGTCCCTGTCTGATGCAAAACTACACATAATCTCACCCTATCTCCAAACAATAGAAGCGCTGTTTTATCTCAACTAAAATGAGAATTACATTTTCAACATAAAGTATTGTTATACAAGCAGATAAGCATCATAAAACTTGTCTCAAAAAAAATGAGAATATAGGTTTTACTCAATTTTCTTTTATCACAAGGTTCTGTTTCTTACAATATTCCAGTGGTGTCATGCCAGTTACATTCTTGAATACTCTATAGAAAGTAGCCTTAGAACTAAAGCCACATTGTTCTGACAAAGCTTTCAAAGTATATTTTGAGAGGTTTTCCTGATTTAAACGTTTTTTAATCTCATTGACACGATATACATTAATGAAATTAGAGAAGTTCACATTCATGTGGTTATTGAGCAATTGAGAAAGCTCTGTCTCGGTACAGTCCAATTTTGCAGCAACGTCCCCAATACTTAATTTTGGATTCAGATAAGGCTTTTCATGTTCCAAATAGGAAAGCAAATTATCCAAAATACCATTCACTTTCATTTCGGGCAATGCCGCCTTTTTATCTTTACCTCTCTCCTGAACCTTACTTAATATCATCCGCTCATCCGTCATCCGCTTTTTAAGTTTCCATATCCGGTAACAGAAATATATTACTAGAATACTTATTATTAGAACCATCAATAATATGCCTGCCATAAAAGTATATGATTTCCGGACATAGATGTCCACAGTCTGCATCTGTTTTTCACCGCCCGGGACACGCAACTTGAAGACATAATGTCCTCCTGGTAGGTCCTTATAAGAAACTTCATTAATCCCTGTCTGTTTCAACCATTCCTTATCATACCCTTCCAACTTATACTCATAGAAATTGGCATAAGGCAACGCATAATCCATATTAGAAAATTTAAAACGAAGAGTATTTTCAGAAGAAGGCAATTCAATTCCTTCCGACATGTCCATATACGGAAAGTCATATTCTATATTAGAAATAGCATACGATGTTATTATAGGGGTACTTACAATACGACGTTCTGTATTAATATTCCCGGTTGTGGTATAGACTAACCCGCCTTCATTGGCCCACCAGATAATACTGTCATTGGAAACAAAGACACTATTATTAAATTCCAGACCGCTCAACCCATCCTGTCTCTGATATGTATAATGCTGTTCTTCTATCGGATTGTAGCGTACAATCTCTTTTTGTGTAGCGATCCAGTAAATTCCATGACTATCTTCCAGGATACAAGGCACTTGATTATCCGGAAGCAGATTATCAGTAGTAAAATGTTCATGAACAACCAAATCCTTCCCTATCTTATACAAACCATTATCCGTACAAACCCACATATCTTTCCGCAAGTCCTCCATAATATACTTAATTTCAGCCTTTATCGGAACACTAAAACAGTCCGCACGCATCTTCCCCGTAGCAATATCCAATAAAAACAGACCGAATTTGCTACCTACCCATAGACGATTCATCGAATCAACACACAAACATAATATGGCATTTGTTGTCAGGACGGAGTTCATCGTATCATATTTCTTCAGCACATGTCCTTCAGGGGTACTCTGATAAAGTCCACTTTGAGAAGCAAACCATAAATTCCCCTTCGCATCGTCTACAATATTAAGAATGCAACCATACAGAAACAACTCTTCATGGGAGAAGTCCCTTAAAGACCATGTTTTTTCATCAAAAACATGCACCCCTCCACCGTAAGTACCTATCAATATTTTGTCCTGTATCCGATTTATAAACACTACTATGTCCGACCGCAAATTAGAAAAGTTTTTCTCCAAACTATAACTTCTTATTTCCCCTGTTTTTTCACAAATAAAGAAAAGCCCTGTCCTTGTACCAATCAGCTTGTCTCCATTAGGAAACATATAAAAACTACGAACCCGATAATCAGTTGAGTAAAAATCATTTTTACTGTAATAAGAGAACTTGGCACCAATACGAGGTGTATAACTAATTCCCCCAAACTGGGTTCCAATCCAACGAATGCCATTATCATATAAAAATGCAGTGATTGTATTGGAACTGATAGAATTCCGTGCCTTCTCCTTATGTGAAATAACTTCGATACTTCCATCTTCCAAAGACAACACTTTCAATCCCTGTCCATTTGTACCGACAAACAATTGGTTATCCTGTCCGTCTATTGTCATTATCAGATTATGTTCAAAACCGTTCACTTTGGCAAATTTCTTTCCGGACATATCAAAGCTGAATATTCCTTTATTGAAACTACCCAAATAGATATGGTTGCCCATACGCGTGAGACAAATGAAGAAATTGCTGTTTGATATCTCTTCCGGCATCCGGTAAATCTCCGGTTGCATCGTCCGGATATCTATTCTACCCAACCCGTCGGCGGTAGAAAACCAATATATATTCTTATCCTCACAAATAATAGACGTGATATGATTGCACGGTGAAAGCCCGGTTTCTAAAAATATCTGGCGAGGAGTATGATTATTTATAAAATAAAGGCCAGCTTCCGTTCCCACAAAAAATTGGCTGTCTGCAATCTTCCGGATTGATTTGACTATTGCAGATGGAATGTCCAGTTTTACCGTTACATTAGTCTTACGACTAAAGTATTTCAGTCCGGAAACTGTACCAAGCAGCAATGTATCGCTATCCAATTCTTCTATCGACCAAATATCATCTTCTGACAGTAAGGGATAAGTTTTCACCTCACATCCGTCGAAACGGCACAACCCCACCTTTGTTCCAATCCAGATAAACCCGGATGCATCTTTCTTTATTGCATTTACTGTATTACTTGGCAGTCCCTCAAAAGTCGTTATATTATAATAATTCATAGGAGAAGAAGAATAAACTCCTTCAACTTTAAGTAGTATAAAAACCAGTACTATGATTAATTGCAGAATATATTTTTTCATAAGCAGATGCCGTTCTTCTCAAACTTCAAGGACAAAGATAGTAAAAAATGAAAGATATTCGCAAAGACACTAACGTATACTCAACCGAAAAACATAAAAAACTATTATAATCAAAAGCATTTCACCTACTATTCCACAAAAACGTCCTATCTTTATTGCCCGAATCAAAGAAAGGAGCTACATGGATTTACGTACGGCAAATGTTACAAGATATATTCTTCCTCTGCGTGAGGGGGGCTCATTGCCTGCTTTGGCCGAAGCTGACGATGAATTTAAGTATGTAGTCAAATTCAGAGGGGCAGGACACGGTACGAAAGCACTGATTGCCGAACTGATTGGTGGGGAGATAGCCCGTGCACTAGGTTTCAGAGTCCCCGAAATAGTTTTTCTGAATCTGGACGAGGCCTTCGGACGAACGGAAGCAGACGAAGAGATACAGGATTTACTTCAATGGAGTCGAGGACTGAATATGGGATTGCATTTCCTTTCCGGTTCGTTGACTTTTGATCCGATAGTACATCAAGTAGATGGAAAAACGGCTTCGCAAGTAGTATGGCTAGATGCCTTGCTGACTAACGTAGACCGTACCATTAAAAATACCAATATGTTGATATGGCACAAAGAACTATGGCTGATAGATCATGGGGCGTCCCTTTATTTCCACCATTCCTGGACTAACTGGCAAAAACAGGCACTGGTTCCTTTTGTACAGATAAAAGACCATGTATTATTGCCGTTTGCCGATAAACTGGAAGAGGTAGATATCGAATTCAGACAGATATTGACTTCGGATAAAATCCGTGAGATAGTCAATGCTATTCCCGACGACTGGTTGAACTGGACAGAAGGCACAGAAACTCCACAGGATTTGAGAGACATTTATATTCGATTCTTAGAAGAAAGGATGAAACATTCCGAAACATTTGTAAATGAAGCGCAAAATGCAAGAAAGGCACTTATATGAATACGCAGTCATCCGTTTCGTTCCTAAAGTAGAACGGGAGGAGTTTGTCAATATGGGGATTGTGTTGTTTTCCAAACAAGCTAAATACCTGAAATCCCTCTATACGATAGATGAGAACAAACTAAAACTGTTTTCTTCCGAACTGGATATTAATTGCCTGAAAGAAGGGTTACAGGTCTTTGACAAGATATGCATGGGAAATAAAGAGGGAGGAGCCATAGCCAATATGGATATTCCTGACAGATTTCGTTGGCTGACTGCAGTAAAAAGTTCCTGCATACAAGTATCTCGCCCACATCCGGGATTTTCTACTGATTTAGATAAGACTTTGGAAAGATTGTTCAAGGAATTAGTACTCTGATTCCTTGAACAATCTCTTTGTCAAACTAACGGGCAGTAATATAAAAGCTCTGTTCTACTGCTTCAGCAGTCTGCACTTTAGGTTCTCCGCTACGCCCATATTGCCAGGCTACCACTGTCACCTTTACCGGAAATTTTGCACGTGGGGGAATTTTAGTCAATACCAGTTTATCTCCTTTTATCTCTGCCGGACCTTCTTTTACATAATAGTAAACCGGAAGGCCGGAGTCAGCAGTTCCATTTAAACTTATTTCTTTCACTGAAGCTTTTACATCGGATAGTTTCGGGAAAATTATACGTTGAGGTATCCCTTCCTTATTCCGGTAAGGAATACGAATCTCTACCTGCTGAACGGCACTCCGGTATTTATGATCCTGCTTTACGGAAGCCATCAGACAGATGCCTCCTGTACGTTTAGGATTATCCAATCCCATCCGATAGAAACGAACAGTAAAAGTTGTATCATTCACCACTTCCACCGGACCGCAAATTCTCGACATTCGAATGGGATGCGTACTGTGTTCTTTTGAATATTCGTTCCTTAACGTATCTGTGTACACTGCTTTCAGGTGGAAAGTGACTCCGTCCGCTTCGGGTTGAAAAGAAGGAAACATACGTACATGGGATTTCGGATTGAAAGTTATCAGTTTTCCTTTTTGCTCAAAGCCGATATACTGTTCTGTCTTTCCGCGTTCAT
>OLIT01000719.1_pt1 | contig 32166 bp, 31 predicted proteins | sample 1601341 | NCBI WGS metagenome assembly OLIT01 (sample SAMEA2452121, study PRJEB22498) | human gut metagenome | biome: human feces; feature: human gut; material: feces | place: Australia | collected 2012
CTAGATCAGTAAATCATGTTGCTTCAAGAGCAAAAAGAAAACGGATTTTAAAACTTACCAGAGGTTATTATGGTGCACGTAAGAATGTGTGGACCGTAGCAAAGAATACCTGGGAAAAAGGTTTGACTTATGCATTCCGTGACCGTCGTAACAAGAAACGTAACTTCCGCGCATTGTGGATCCAGCGTATCAACGCTGCTGCTCGCCTGGAAGGTATGTCTTACTCTCGTTTGATGGGAGCTTTGCATGCTGCAGGAATTGAAATCAACCGTAAGGTGTTGGCCGACCTGGCTATGAACCATCCGGAAGCTTTCAAAGCTATCGTTGCAAAAGTAAAGTAAATTGATATATAAATGTCAATAAGAGAAGGGTTCCGGTTTCGGGACCCTTTTTTTGTTAGCTTTTTGCAATTCATACCTTCTGAAACACTGAGACTTTACTTTTTTATTCATTATTTAAGGGGAAATTGTTGACATTTTGTTTGGAAGATTCAAAGGCTTTACATATCTTTGTGATAAGAAAAATGAGTTAGCCGCACTTGTTCGATTGGGAAACTCATCAGTTTTTTTTAATTCCGAGACAAAGCTCTTGTCGCTAATGGCGGGCCGCACCCTTCGGGGCATGCATCGCACAGCGGATTACAAAGGTGGCAAAGCACTCAAATCCTGTCATACGGAGTTTGTTCATATCTACGGTGCGGCTTTCTTCTCATATAAAGGGAAAATCTCTTACGGGATTTTCCCTTTTTCTTTGTATATTTACCGCACCAAGAATAAATACACAAAAACTGATTATTATGTTACTGCCAAAACAATCGCGCATAGCGATGACGGGTGTTACTGTAGTATGCTCTTTGCTTCTTGTTGCCTGCTCTCCGAAAGAGACTGTGCAACTGAATGTAATCCCGCTGCCTGCACAGGTTAGTGCTTCAGGAGGCTTTTTGAAAGTCGACAGTGCTGCTGTTTTTTCTACGGCAAAGCCTGCAAATGTTCGCTTTATCGTGGATGAGTCAATAGATGGAAATCCGGAAGGATACCAGCTTGTAGTGAATGAAAAGGGTATCGACCTGAAAGCAGCCACCGGGACAGGTCTGTTCTATGGCGAACAGACACTCCGTCAGCTGTTTTCTCCCCAGGGAGTCCCTTATGTCACCATACAGGATGAGCCTCGGTTTAAGTACCGAGGGATGCACCTGGATGTGTCGCGTCATTTCTTTCCCAAAGAAGAAGTATTCAAGTTGCTGGACGTGATGTCCTTTTATAAGCTGAATAATCTGCATCTTCACCTGACGGATGCAGGAGGATGGCGTATCCAGATGGATAAATATCCTAAACTGACTACGGATGCTGCTTTCCGTACCGAATCCGACTGGCGGAAGTGGTGGGATGGAAAAGACCGCAAATATCTTCCTGAAGGAACTCCGGGAGCCTATGGCGGTTATTACACCAAAGACGATATACGTGCGATCGTTGCCTATGCAGCATCTAAACATATTAATGTATTGCCGGAAATCGAATTTCCCGGTCATTCGGAAGAGGTCCTGTTTGCTTATCCGGAGTTAAGTTGTTCCGGTCAGCCTTATAAGAATGGAGATTTCTGTATCGGTAATCCGAAATCATTTACCTTTATGGAAGACGTACTGGATGAAGTGATCGAACTTTTTCCAGCCGAGTATATTCATATAGGAGGGGACGAAGCCGGTAAAGGTGCCTGGAAAACCTGTCCTAAATGTCAGGCTTTGATGAAAAAGAATGGCATGAAAAGCGTGGATGAACTGCAAAGTTATATGATACATAAGGCAGAGGAACATCTGATCTCTAAAGGCCGTAAGCTGATCGGCTGGGATGAGATACTGGAAGGTGGCCTTGCTCCGGAGGCTACCGTTATGTCCTGGCGTGGCGAAAGTGGTGGCATTAAGTCTGCCCGTATGGGACATGACGTGGTGATGACACCGGGTAATTATATGTATTTTGACTTCTACCAGGCTGATCCGAAAACACAACCTTATGCTATCGGCGGATATACTCCGATTAAGAAAGTGTATAGTTATAATCCGATTCCGGTCGACTCCCTGACTGCCGAAGAAAGTAAACACATCATGGGAGTACAGGCCAATACCTGGACAGAATATATTCCGAACGAACAACATCTGGAATATATGATGTTTCCTCGTGCTTTGGCTTTGGCTGAAATAGCCTGGTCGCCTCAGGAAAAGCGCGAATGGAATGACTTCAAACCCCGTATGAATGCTCATATTTCAAAATTACAGCAGATGGGCATCAATACATTTACTCTTTCCGACGAACTGGAAGTAACGATGAAGGTCGATACGGTCAGCAAACAGATTGAAGTCTACCTGGATGCCGAAAAGTATCCGGCAGAAATCCGTTATACGACGGACGGTACTGTCCCGACAGCCTCCTCCACAGTTTACGACGGGATGATTCAGGTGAAGGATTCAGCTTATATCAAAGCAGCCATTTTCAGTAATGGCCAGTTGCAGGGAACCCCGACCGAGAAGAAAGTCGATTACCACCGCGCCATCAACAAACCTATACATTATAATAGTAAGTTGTATCCTGGTTATATGGCAGGCGGTATGAATGCACTGCTCGATGGCTATCGGGGAGGGCTGACCTATCTGGATGGTCGTTGGCAGGGCTACCTGAACGATCTTGATTGTGTGATCGATATGGAAGAAGTTACCGATATTCACAAAGTATCCGCCCGTTTCATGCAACTGATCGGGCCGGGAGTTTTCCAACCGGCTACAGTCGAGTTATTGACATCCGAAGATGGAACGAATTTCACTTCACAGGGAATTATCCCGACCACCATCTCCAATAAAGATCCCGAACTTTCTTTCCAGGAATATCTCTTTCAGGGAGACTGGAAAGCACGCTATGTCCGTCTGAAAGCTGATGAAGCGAATAAGGGGTTCATCTTTGTGGATGAAATCGTCGTATGGTAAGAAGGATAATGAACCGATGTGGTAAATATGCCAATGTGCCGATTCTAAGAATGAATGCATATGTATCTCATTGGCATATTGGCACATTTTCAAATTAGCATATTATTAATTAACTAAATAAATCGAGAATGAAGAAGCAAGTAATGAGCCTCCTGCTGTGTGGTAGCCTGATGGCGGCAGCACAACAGCCGGTAGATTATGTAAACCCTTTTATCGGGACCAGCAACTACGGGACTACTAATCCCGGAGCCATCTGTCCCCAGGGTATGATGAGTGTCACTCCATTCAATGTGATGGGATCGGAGAGCAACCGCTTCGATAAAGACAGCCAATGGTGGTCCACTCCATACTCCGCCGACAATGACTACATGACAGGTTTTGCCCATGTAAACCTGAGTGGGGTAGGTTGTCCCGAATTAGGCAGTCTGTTATTGATGCCGACCGCCGGCGAACTGAAAGTCGATTACCGGGAATATGGTAGCAAATATAAGGATGAAGTAGCCCATCCCGGTTATTATAGCAATGTCCTGACAAAATATGGTATCAAGACCGAAGCGACAGCCAGTATGCGTACCGGCCTTAGCCGTTTCACTTTCCCGAAAGGGCAGGGTAATATTCTGCTGAACCTGGGAGAAGGATTGACCAACGAAACCGGAGCAACCGTTCGTATCGTCAACGAAACCGAGATTGAAGGAAGCAAGTTGCTGGGAACTTTCTGTTATAACCCGCAGGCCGTTTTCCCGATCTATTTCGTAATGAAGGTCAGCAAGGCTCCCAAGTCGATGGGATACTGGAAGAAACAGCGTGAAATGAAAGGTGTGGAAGCCGAATGGGATGTCTATTCAGGCAAATACAAACTATATACCAAGTATAACCGTGAAATGAGCGGTGACGATGTCGGTGTATGGTTCACCTATGATACGGAAGAAAACGAAGCCATCGAAGTCAAGATGGGTGTCTCTTTTGTCAGCATCGAAAACGCCCGTCTCAACATGAATACGGAACAACCCGGTTTCGATTTCGATAAAGTCAGGACAACCGCCAGCAATATGTGGAACAGCGACCTGTCTCGTGTAAAGGTAGAAGGCGGTAGCAAAGACGACAAGACAATTTTCTATACCGCTTTATATCACCTGCTGATTCATCCGAACATTATTCAGGATGTGAACGGTGAATACCCGATGATGGAAAGCCTGAAAGTAGGTCATACTACCGGAAACCGTTACACCGTATTCTCTTTGTGGGATACCTATCGTAACGTAAGTACCTTGATGACCTTGCTTTTCCCCGAACGTCAGCTCGATATCATCCGTACCATGGTCGATATGTATAAGGAAAGCGGCTGGTTGCCTAAGTGGGAACTATACGGACGCGAAACCCTCACGATGGAAGGTGATCCTTCCATACCTTATATAGTAGATGCCTGGATGCGCGGCCTTCGTGATTTCGATGTAGAAACAGCTTACGAAGCGATGCGTAAAGGAGCTACTACACCGGGTGAGTTCAACCTGCTTCGTCCGGACAATAACGATTATATGAGCAAAGGATATGTTCCGCTTCGTGAACAATACGACAATTCTGTATCCCATGCTTTGGAATATTATATAGCTGACTGGAACCTGTCCCAGTTTGCCAAAGCATTGGGAAAGAAGGAAGATGCAAAACTCTTCTATGACCGCTCGATGGGCTATAAACATTATTACAGTAAAGAATTCGGTACGCTTCGTCCGATTCTGCCCGATGGAACATTCTATTCTCCCTTCAACCCTAAACAAGGTGAAAACTTCGAACCCAATCCCGGTTTCCATGAAGGAAGTGCCTGGAACTATACTTTCTATGTTCCCCACGATATCCCCGGTCTGGTTAAGCTGATGGGAGGCCAGAAGAAATTTGTAGACAAATTGCAGATGGTATTCGACGAAGGCCATTACGATATGGCAAACGAACCGGATATCGCCTATCCATATCTGTTCAGTTATTTCAAAGGTGATGCCTGGCGTACACAGAAGCTCGTTCGTGAATTGTTAAGTAAATACTATCATAATGCACCGAACGGTCTTCCCGGCAATGATGATACCGGTACTATGTCAACCTGGGCCGTTTTCTCTATGATGGGATTCTACCCGGCTTGTCCCGGCGATATGGATTATGTACTGACTTCGCCGACCTTCAATAAGGTTACCATCAATTTGAATAAGAAATTCTATCCAAAAGGTGAGTTAGTAATCGAATCCATGCATAACAATCCGGAAGACATCTATATTAAAGAAGTAACAGCCGACGGAAAGAAGCTAAAAGGCTATACTATTTCTCAGGAAGAATTGGTAAATGCCGGAACGCTTAAATTCATTTTGGAAGATACGCATAAGTAAGAAAAATAAATTATTGTAAGGGAGCCCTGGGGAGTAATGAACTTCTCAGGGCTTTTTGTATTTAAGAAACTGCATTATGAGCGTAAAGATTGATAGGGTTATTTGTTATTGGATGTAAAATCTTAAAAAAATAATGAAGGGGTAATTCAAAATGACTAGAAAAAACGATCGTTTTTTCTAGTCATTTTTTTGTGCTGCAAAGGTAAGTGATATTTATTGAAATACAAAGAGTTTCTGAGAAATTATCTATTTGTTCTTCAATGTTTTAATTCGTTTTTTTCAAAAAGCCGCTTCAATCATAGGTTAACAAAAATTAGGTAAATATAGTGACTAGAAAAAACGATCGTTTTTTTTAGTCACTCCAATGACCTTTAAGTATAAGAATTACAATGATTTATGTAGGTTGGCCGCTTGGGACTGACGAACTTTTTTACATAATATCCTTAATTTACAACTTATGAATATCAATGGTTTTGCACTAGTATTATCACGCGTTAAATTTTTTAACCGTTGGATCGTCCTATTTATTGACTTATTTCTATCAATTCTAGCTACTGCTACTTCTCTGTCATTCCTATGGTATATTCTTGGAACAGAGCTTGTGGACGATTCTCTTTTTCATATATTATCCATTTCTTTCTGCAGCAGTCTGGTGAGTTTCTTTTTGTGCCAGACCTATAAAGGTGTGATCCGGCATTCTGCATTTACAGAAGCTGGACGTCTTGCTTTATCCTCATTAATAAAGGTACTTTTCATCGTCATTTTGGTCTACCTGACTACGACGATTCAATCTCCTCGTGAATTAGCCTTAGGAGCTGTAGTAGACTTGTTCCTTACCTTCTTCCTTTTGACAATACTCCGTGTTTTCATGATCGTTTTCTATTCAATTATAGTCAATAGTGTATCCTTGAATCAAGGAAAATTATTGATCTATCAGGGTGATAAATCCGGAACTTTCTTGTTTGATGCTTCCCTGAGTGACAAACTATTGTATAAAGTTTGTGGTTTCCTGCGCTTTGGAGATCATACCTGTTTACGTGTAGGAAAATACAGAATTTATTCAATTAAAAAGCAAGTAGACTTTAACCATTTGGTTAATAGGAAAAATATTAAAGCAGTATTGTTTACGGACTATCATTTAGTAAAAGAAGAGAGTGAGCGTTTAGTCCGTTATTGTGAAAAGAAGAAAGTTCGTATGTTGATGCTTCCTTCTGTAGATGAATTGAAGAAGGGTAAGGTTAATTTCCGTAATCTCCCTGAGGTACATATAGAAGATTTATTAGGTCGTGAGGAAATATGTATCAATATGACTGAAATCGCCACTTCCTTGAAAGGCAAAGTTGTTTTGGTAACCGGAGCCGCCGGTTCTATCGGTAGCGAATTATGCCGTCAACTATGTACATTCAATCTGAAGCAATTGATCTTGTTTGACAGTGCAGAAACCCCTATGCACAACATACGTTTGGAACTGGAAGAAAAATTTCCTCAGGTAGAATTTACTCCTGTAATGGGAGATATCCGGATGATCGATCGTGTAGAGTCCCTTTTCTTGCGTTTCCAACCTCAATATGTATTTCATGCGGCTGCTTATAAGCACGTACCTTTGATGGAGGAAAATCCTTGTGAAGCAGTCCATACGAATGTATATGGAACCCGTAATGTGGCGGATATGGCTGTCAAATACAATGTAGATAAATTCATCATGATTTCTACCGATAAGGCGGTTAATCCGACTAACGTAATGGGAGCTTCCAAACGCCTGGCAGAAATCTATGTACAAAGTTTAAGTATCGCTATCAGCAAAGGCTTGCATCCGGGCAAAACCCGTTTTATCACGACTCGTTTTGGTAATGTTTTAGGAAGTAACGGTTCTGTTATTCCCCGTTTCCGTGAACAATTAGCAAAAGGTGGTCCTTTGACAGTGACTCATCCCGACATCATCCGCTACTTTATGACAATCCCGGAAGCGTGTCGTTTGGTACTCGAAGCAGCATTTATGGGCAAGGGAAATGAAATTTTTGTATTCGATATGGGAACTCCTGTAAAAATCGTTGATCTGGCTCGTCGTATGATCGAACTGGCAGGTCTTGTCCCCGGCGAGGATATCGAAATTCAATATACCGGTCTTCGCCCAGGCGAAAAGCTGTATGAGGAACTTCTGGCAACGAAAGAAAATACCCTTTCTACCAATAATGCCAAAATATATCGTGCGCAGGTAAGAGAATATGATTACAATGATATTTGCTCGGTTATGAACCCGCTGATTGCTTTGGCTATCAAGGTAGATAAAATGGGGACAGTCCAAATGATGAAAGGGATTGTACCGGAGTTCAAAAGTAAGAATTCGGAGTATGAGGTGTTGGATAAGAAATAAAAGTTTCTATCTTTGTATATCAAAAGTTTACATAATATGAAGTCAACAGCAGAATACATCGCGCTATTACGAGGATATATGCAAAAGAATGCAAGTCGTTATGGTATTGTTCGTATGGGAATATTCGGATCTGTGGCAAGAAATGAACAGACGGAATATAGTGATGTGGATGTATATGTTGAAGGAGAATTGCATGGATTTTTTGTCTTGTCAGGTATTAAATGCGAATTAGAAGATCTTTTAGGTTGTAAAGTCGATATTGTTCGTCTACGTAAGCAAATGGATTCTTTTTTACGTGATCGCATTGTTAAGGAGGGTATTTATGTTTGATAAACTTATGACACTTCATATTTTGCAATTGATTCATGATTCATTAATACAAATCATGAAGCGTTCTTCAGAGATTCATTCATCCGATGATTTTTTGTTGAATGAAAGTGGTGTTACACTTCTTGATAGTATTTGTATGAAATTGACAGCTATCGGAGAAAGTTTAAAGAATTTAGACAAAATAACCAATAAACAGTTTCTGATTAATTATCCGGAAATTCCTTGGAAAAATGTGATGGGAATACGTGATATCATTGTTCATCATTATTTTGATGTGGATGCTCTTGAGATTTTTCGAATTAGTAAAGAAAATGTTCCAGAACTATTATCTGTCATTGACAAAATGATTAATGACTTAACGGAAAATTAATTCCAATTTTAAGAATTCGTCTTTTTATACCTTTGAAAAGTTTAAATAACTTTTTTCAGATATTCTTTGTTATCTTATCCTTTCTTTGTTTGATCGGAGGGTACTGTGTAGAGGGTATTTGTATTTGGCTTTCTCTTCTGACATTAGCTGTTTGGCCAATATTGGCGGGTAATCTGTTGATGGGAATAATCCAATTGTTTACAAAGAAGAAGTGGAGAAGCCTTATTTCTCTGTTTGCCATTCTACTACATATAGATTATTTATTGGCAGTTTATCAGCCACTCTATTGGAATAAACTAGAAGTTGTAGATTCGGAAGGAACGCCTCTGACTGTAGTCACTTACAATACCAGTCATTTTAGTTGGAATAAGATGTACATAATGAATGAAGCTGCAGCTTACATAAAGGAACTTCAGCCGGATATTGTCTGTTTTCAGGAAGTACCCGGTGATGGTTATTACCACCGTGACAGTATCAGATACGCTTTTGATTATGTTTTGTATAAATATATCAGTCGGCGTACCGACCATTTGCCAACAATGATTTACAGCCGTTACCCCATCCATTTGGTAAAGGCTCTTTATTATGAAAATTCTCGGAATATGTCATTGATAGCTGATGTACGGATAAACAATTAATACATCCGTGTAGTCAACAACCACTTCGAGACGACAAGCGTCAATGCTTATCGCGGTATCATTACCACTCCCGGTAAGAGTTTGGAAATTCGTGCAAAAGCAGTCAAAGATTTGGTGTTAAAAATGAAAAGTAACTATCGGAAACGAGCTGAACAGGCCGATACGATCCATGCTGAGATCAAATGCTCACCTTATCCGGTGCTGGTTTGCGGTGACTTCAATGATACGCCAGCTTCTTATACATATCATCGAGTGCGAAAAGATCTGGTTGACGGTTTCCATGATTGTGGGAGTGGTTACCAATATACGTTCCGCCAGTTATACAAGCTCTGGAGGATTGATTATGTTTTTTATTCGGAATCGTTGAAAGGGTGTGAATGCTATTCGCCGGAGACATCTTATAGTGATCATAATATGGTGGTTTGGACAGGAATAGCAAATAGATAGTTAATGGAAGTTGTAGAAATAGAGAAAGGATATTTTAGAGGTAGTATTGATGCGAACCATTTTATGTAATCCGTAGAAACAGCGATAGAGATGAACAAAGAAGGCGATCATGGTATTTCCGTTTTTGTATATGTGGAAGATGCTTCAATTAAAATAGTGAAGATTATAACTATATGGGAGTGATGGATAAGATGGTTAAAATAGAATTGTGTTAATAAAATAATGCTGAAGAAAATTGTAACAGATACAGGATTATATTTGCTATCATCGCTTATCCCGATGGTATTGTTGGTTGCTATTAATCCATTTCTTGCAAAGAATTTATCTCCATTTGATTATGGGATTATAGGTTATTTGTCATCCTTTGCTGCGATAGAGACTCCATTAATCCAATTCTTTATAACGAGATTTTACCTTTCAAATTACTATAAGATTGATTTAGAAGAGCGAATGCGGTTAAAAACGTTGGTGGTTCAATCGTTGATTTTATTTTCGCTTTTTATGTCAATAATTGTTGGGGGTGGCATATGTTTTTATCATTATTTGTTTAATACAGAATCAAATATACCACTTTTTCCATTATTATTATTCTCCATAGGTGCTATTTGGATAAGTGGTTTATTTAGTTTTCAGCTTGCTGAGTATCGAATAGAAAGAAAAACAAGGGAGTATTGTAAATATTGTATATCAAGTGGTATATTTAGAGTAATAACAATATTAATATGCGTTGTTTTACTTCATCAAGGAGCATGGGGGTATGAATTTGCAACATTTGTTTCATCATTTGTATTCTTTCTTATTACTTTTTTTAGATTGAAAAAATATATTTTTAAACGAATAGATTTAACATTGTTAAGAAAGCTCTTGTCTTTTTGTTGGCCTTTAGCTATTGCTGGATGCTTAGAGTTTTTTACTAATGGTTATAGTAGAGTTTTATTAGAGCGTGTTGGTGATACAAATGAATATGGTATTTATTGTGTAGGAGATCAATTCGCGAGATACATAAATATTTTTACAATGGCATTGTATTCTACATTCAATCCTGATTTGTATGAATCCGTTGCAAAGTTTAATAAATCAAAACTCATCAGAGTTTGTGTTATTTTGCTTGCTGCCGAAACATTGGTTGTATTATTTTATATTATACTAGCTCTATTCGTAATTGACATATTGACCGCTGGAAGATATATTGAATCAGCTAAATATTCTCAAATATTATCTGTTGCACAAATTTTTGTTGTTGGGTTTTATTTAGTGAACGATATAACTGTTGCTGCCGGCTATTCTAAAAGCGTTTTGACAACTAAAGTAATTGCCAGTTTATTATCTGTATTGGTGATTAGTTATCTTGTGAGGATTGGGTCTTATTATGGAGCTGCTTATGGGCATATTGTTACATTTATGCTATTCATTGTTACAAATATTTTGTGCCTTTTATTCCAAATAAAAAAAGATAGAAAAAAGTAATTGTAAATGAATTTAGAAAATATGATTGCGAATCAAAAACTTATAACTCCTGTACTTTTATTGGTTTTTAATAGACCTGATAAAACGAAGATAATTTTTGACATAATACGTTCAGTTCGTCCAACAAAACTATATGTAGCAGCAGATGCACCTCGTGAAGACAGACCAGATGAACGAAAGGCTTGCGATAAAGTTAGGCAAATCGTAAAGAATGTAGATTGGGATTGTGACGCTCATTACTTATTCCATGAGAAGAATCAGGGGTGTGCAATGGGTGGATACTCTGCTTGGAGTTGGCTCTTCGAATATGAGGATAGAATGATTTTCTTAGAAGATGATTCTCTTCCTGTTAAATCATTCTTTTTTTATTGTCAGGATTTGTTGGAACGATATAAAGACAATGATAATATTGGTTATATTGGAGGTGTAAATTTTGGACAGCATTATGGTAGTGCATCTTATTATTATTCAAGAATTCCAGCTTCTACTTATGGCATGGCAACATGGAAGCGTACCCACCAAAAGTATGAATTTGGGATAGATACATTTTATGATTGTTTCAAGACTCCAAGTTATAAGGCTAATTTCAATAGTTGGTTCGAACGTATTTGGTACACCAAGAAATTTGAACGACATTTAAGTGAAAAGAGAAATGGCAGAATTAGTAGAAGTTATGATATACAGATGTTATATATATCATTTAAGTATGGGCTTTATAATATTTACCCACAGGTGAATATGGTGTCGAATATAGGATTTGATGCGGAAGCAACGAATTATGACCCCTCTTATGACCATGGTATGGCTGCTGTTTATGGTAATAGACCAACAGAGGAGTTAGGAGAAATTGTATACAATGATAATATAGTTATTGATCCAAAATTTGAAGAAAGCATGTTCGTTCAGCGTGCCTTATTTAATAAATCATATTTTTGGGCAGTAAAAGATTTGTTCGTTTACTATCTATTACGTCAAATTCCGATGTTTTATAGAGTTGGTAAATGGTTTAGAAAGTACATTAAATAGATGAAGGTAGTGCAGATAAATGCAACTTGTGATGCAGGAAGCATTGGTAGAATATGTGTTGCAGTCAGTGACTTGCTTACAAAACAAGGTATAGAAAACTATATCTTGTATACAAGTGGTCATTCTAATCATTTTTGTGGCATTAAGTATTCAAGCGATAGATATGTAAAATGGCAGGCTCTTAAAGCTAAACTTTTTGGTGGATATGGGTTTAATGCAACAAGGGTAACTCATCAGTTAATATTTGAATTGGAATCTTTAGCTCCAGACATTGTGCATTTACACAATATTCACAACCATAACTGCAACATTGGGATATTGTTCAATTATTTACGCAAGAAAAAACTCAAAGTATATTGGACTTTTCATGATTGTTGGGCTTTTACTGGTTATTGTTCACATTTTGTGATTGCTGATTGTGACAAATGGAAAATTCAGTGTCATAATTGTCCACAGCGAAAAGTATATAGTTGGTTGTTTGACAGGAGTACGGAGTTGTATAAACGTAAGAAGTACGCAATACGGAGAGGACTTGATTTAACCATTATTACTCCATCAAAATGGTTGGCAGGTTTGGTAAAGCAGTCTATGTTTAAGGATTATCCAGTCATTGTAATTAATAATGGTATAGACCTTTCTGTATTCAAACCAGTATCAAGTGATTTCAAGATTAAATATGGTGTAGGTAATAAACATATTGTTCTTGGTGTGTCATTTGGTTGGGGATATAGCAAAGGATTGGATGTTTTTATCAAACTTGCGGAACGATTACCTTGCGATTATCAAATTGTTCTTGTTGGTACTAATGCTGATACTGATAAACAATTGCCTTCAAATATTATTTCTATCCATAAAACGACAAGCCAGCAAGAACTTGCTCAAATTTATTCAGCAGCAGATGTTTTTGTTAATGCAACCAGACAGGATACTTATCCTACGGTCAATATGGAGGCAATTGCTTGTGGAACTCCGGTAGTCACTTTTCGTACTGGCGGTAGTCCGGAAATTATAAACGAAAAGATCGGTGCTATTGTTGAGTGTAATGATGTAGTTACTTTGCAGCTACAAGTTGAATCTATATGTTCGACTAAAAGATTTGTGAAAGAAGATATTTTGGAGGCTTCTAAAGCGTTTGATCAAAAAAGTCGGTTTAACGAATATATTTTACTCTATCAGTAAATTGTGATATGAATTTTGTCAAAAAGGTGATATATTTTAATATTGTCCCGTTGATTGGGAGTCTATTTAATAAACGGAGTAAGTTTGTAAACGTCATTTACTATCATGACATAGTTAGGGGCAAGGGATATAGTAGTCAACAAACAAATGTGGATATATTTAAGAAGCAGATGAAATATCTTCACGATAACGGATATGTCACATACACATTTGATGAGTTGGAAAATACTGAAAACTTGAAATTCTGTTACAAACATATTGTGATTACTTTTGATGATGGATGGATTTCAAATTATACAGAGATTTTCGACTTTATGAAATCTCTGAAACTTAAGTATAACATCTTTCTATCAATGGGGAAGATTGGTGTAGATAAAAGCTACTTGACGTGGGATAGTGTGCGCGAAATGCATAATAGTGGTATTGTTGGTTTTGGAGCACATTCTTTTACACATCCTTCAATGGCAGATGTAAATGCAATTAATCCTAATTTAGAAATTATTGAAGTTGATCAAAAGTTTAAAAAAGAACTTGGTTATGAACCTCATGACTTTTGTTATCCATTTGGCTATTATTCTGAGGCTTCCAACGATTATTTGGTAAAGTATTCTAATTATATGAGAATTTACACATCAGATATGAATTACTCATATATGAAAGAGGATAAGATTATTTTCGGTCGTAATTCGATTGTGAATGAGGAGCCTATGAGAGTATTTATATATAAGGTGTTAGGGTATTTTAATATATTCAGTACTTTAGTCAATAGGATTGTGGCTTTAACTGGTAAATAATAGCATGAAAAAAATACTTTTTTTTTGTACTCGTTACCCTGGATTGGGAGGGATAGAAAAGGTTACTGAGTATCTAGCTAACGAGTTGTGTATAGACTACAGTATTTCTATTTTTTCTGTGTATCCGCTGAGTGATAAGATACTATTAAACAATCTTGATCAAAATGTAAAATACTTTGAACAAAAGAACAACCTGAGTGATGATTTGTTACAGGTTATTAATAATGAACATATAGACTGTATTATTTATCAAGATTCCTATTATGGGAAAGAGGATGATGTTTTTGCAGCTATACGAATGGCAAACAAGCGTCCAAAGTTGATTATTGTTGAACATAATACACCTAACTGTTATTTGTTAAGTAATAAGTTTCATTATGGTAATACACCGTTAGCTCTTGTAAAACGATTTGGAATATGGTTATATTCTAATGAAACGCCATAGGAAAATGTATAAGAATACAGACAAATATGTTTTGTTGTCAAAGCGTTTTATTCCAATATTCAAATATATAACCTGTATTTCGAACCCTACCAAACTTACATATATAAATAATCCAGTAACATGTCAGAAGCCGGATAATGTTGTTGTTGATTTGGATAATAAAGAAAAGTTATGTCTCTTTTCTGGACGTTTGGTGCCACAAAAGGGTGTTCATCTGTTAGTAGAGGTTTGGAATAGAATTTCAAAAATGCATCCAGATTGGAAGCTTGAAATTTTAGGTGATGGAGAAAAACTTGAATGGATGAAACTATATGTCGACAAAAATAATCTTCATGAATCTGTTTCATTTGAAGGTTTCCAAACAAATGTAGTGTCATATTATAAGAGAGCCTCCATACTCACTATGTCAAGTATATATGAGGGGTGGCTTTTAAGTTTGTGTGAATCAATGTGTTACGCGGTGTGTCCTATTCTTTTTTCATCTTATGAAGCGGCTTTTGACATAATTGATGATGATAAAAATGGAGTCTTGGTAGATGCATTCAGTGTTGAACAATATGTCGAGCGTTTGGATGCATTGATGTCAAATCCATCAAAATTAAAAGCCATGCAAAAAGCAGCTGTTTCAAAATCTGAAAACTTTTCAATACAAAGTATAAGTAAGCAGTGGCGAGATTTGTTGAACGATTTGTAAATGAAACAATTTGAAATTTGAGATGATGGAAAAAGATGATATTATTATAAGAAAAGTTGAACCTAGCGATTTTGATAATTTGGTAAAACTATATTGTGAAGTATGGCCTGCAAAGTCATGTGAGGGGAAGTCTGAGCACTTCACTTCTTGGGAAAGAAAGGCTAGCTTTGTAATGAAAGAATCGACAGGCGTAAGCTATTTGGCGGAAAAAAATGGAAAAATTGTAGGTAGTCGTACGTCATTTTTTATGAATGCCTATTATGGTAACAGGAAATTAATCTGTGTACAATATGCTGATTCTTGTGTATCAAAGGAATGTAGAGGAAAACATTTATTCTTGAGATTGAATGAAGCTTTTCTAAATGAATATTTTAATGAGGCAGGTGGTGAGTTAATTTATAACATTAGTGTAGAGGCTTCTCGTAAAGCTTACGAAAAATTGGGATGGGTTTACATTAAGTCTTTGACAGGCTTTAAAAAATATCTAAATCCGTTGAAAACATTGTGGAAACTTCGTTTTGATATTCGTAAACTTGCAGGAACTCCTATTTGGGATATTGAATCTCATATAATATCAATAGATGAGCACTTGTTAGATATTCGAGAGGCAGAAATGCTGAAGAGTGATACTATACATATCCGCTATGATAAGGAGACATTCTTGTGGCGTATGAAATCGCAAAGTGGAATCAAGATGTGGAGCAAGGATGGACTTGGTTGTATTATATACAAAATAGGTAAGAAGCCTCATGGAACTGTAGTTGTTTTTATTGGTGAAGTATTCTTGTATAAATACACAAGAGTCGACCTCAAAGCTTTGTTTAAAGCATTCAATAAGGAAATTAAGCCTGAGTTAGTCCTTGCAGATATGACATTAAACCATCCTTTGTATAAATTTTATAAAAAGCTTGGTTTTTTGCAGTCTAAAAAATTTGCTAATCATGGTGTCAAGGTTCTTACAGACGAAATGAAACAGATTTGCCTGAATCCTCAGAATTGGGCTTTATCTTTCATGGATATTGATACTTTCTAATATTCAAATATTTGATGGAATACCTAAATACAGATATTTTAACAAGAAAAGATAAAATATTTCTTACTGTATATACATTTTTTGCAGCATTTATTTTATTCCCGTTGCTGTCAGATTATTTCCCATTAGATAGCCAGACGGTTGATATATTTGTATTTCTAATGTGTGTTATATTATACCCTAATGCGTATAAAAACAAGTTAATGGGTTGGGCTCTTTGTTATTTTGGTATATTGACATTGTTTTTCCTCTTTGGGGCAGATATAACTATTGGTATTGGGAAAGCTACTGTATCGAAGAAACTATTAATAGAGATAGCATGGACACTGCCTTCATTTAGTATTGTTAGTATATTGTGGTATCGTAATAATCTAAAAGTATATAACTATGTCGCTTTGATATCAGTCGCTGTTTATCTAATTTCTTTTGTTTCTGTACTTCCCATCGTTATGCATTATGATATGAGATTATTGGCAACCCAAGCCGAATTAGATATCCATGTCTTGGGATTGCCTGGGTATACATTGATGCATGCTTTTGCAATGTCTTTGCCTGTAGCATTTATGGGTTATATATCAGCAGAAGGGAAGCATAAACTGGTTGCACTCGTCCTATTAATTTGTAATATTATACTTGTTTTAAATACCAATGTTACAACATCTTTAGTAGCGATGTTGATTTGTATTATTTTTTTTCTTTCATATGGAAAGAAAAGTGGTATCAATTTCTTTCGTCTTGTAATAATAATGGTTTGCGTACTCATAATATATTCTTTCAATGTGGTAGAGCATTTTTTAGAGTTCTTATGTGGTTGGTTTGAAGGCACTGCAGTGCAACCAAAAATGGAATCATTTTTGGCTCTCTATCGAGGAGGAGAGGATGAAATAGGGGCTGTAACTGGTCGAGAAAATTTGCATGCTATTTCAATGGATTCATTTCTGTCTAATATGATTTGGGGTGGGGATCAAGTAGGCGGCCATTCTGTTATTTTGGATAGATTAGGTGGTATGGGGCTTTTGGCTGGTATCCCTTTCATTATGCTTCTTATTAGTCAGATAATAGTTTGGAAAAAAAAGTTCTGTAACCATTTATCGCGAAGTTATTATTACTTAGGTATATGTATTGCTACTGTATTCCTATATACTAAAGGATTGTTTGGTGAAGAGGGGTGGTTTATGATTTCTATTTTTGTACCAGTTGTAATATATACATGCAGTATGTATACAGTAAAACAGAGCTCTTAAATGTAATTCTAAATGTCAAGAATACTTATCACATCTATACCTGCTTGGAGTAAAAAGACAGGCTATGATTCCTTTAGCACATTGCTTGAGGGTAATATAGAGCATGAATTTGCCAACATCTATATGCGTGCTGAATTACCAGACTCGGATGCGTGCTCAAGGTACTTTCAAATATTGGAAGGGAAGGTCGTAAAAAGCGTATTCAAACGCGGAGCAATGACTGGTTCAGAAGTTTCTATTTTTTCAAATGAAATAAGTACGGAATTGCAATTGGAAAAGAAACGCTATGCATATTTTTCGCGCAATAGGAATCTGTTATTTCTTGCTGTACGTGAGATAGCATGGATGTTGGGAAACTGGAAGACTAAGGAACTTATGGAATTTTTGGACGACTTTAATCCTGATGTACTTGTCTTCCCTATAGAGAGTTATATTTATTTTAACAATCTGAATGAATTCATTATCAAATATTGTAATCCCAAACGTGTAATTGGAGTATTATGGGATGACAATTTTACATATAAACAAAGTAGTAAATTGTCATATAAGATAGGGCGTTTCTTTACGCGTCGTTCTGTAAAAAGCCTTGTTTATCAGTGTGATGAAATTCTTACAATATGCCCTAAAATGAAGGCTGAGTGTGACAAGGAATTTGGAGTCAATTCTACTATTGTCACAAAACCCATTGTGTCACTACCGCAAGTGTCAGAAGTTTACAATCCAATACAACCATATCGATTAATATATACGGGTAAATTGAATATAGGTCGCGATAGGGTTGTGATGGCCATTGTGCGAGCTCTAAAGAAGATTAACGAGAAAGGATGTAAGGCCTATTTAGATATATACACACAGACTCTGCTGACTGAGGTGCAAGTGAAACAATTGGCTGTCGATGGTACAAGTTATTTAAAAGGTACGATCCCACAGGATCAGGTGAAAGAGGAGCAGATAAAGTCTGATATTTTAGTGTTTGTGGAAGATATATATGATATTCACAATAAGACAGCGAGGCTGTCATTTTCAACAAAAATAACAGACTATTTGAGTCAGGGGCGTTGTATTTTGGCTATAGGTCCCAATGATATAGCTTCAATGGAATATTTTACCGAACAGAAGGCTGCCATTATATGCAATACAGAAGATGAAATTTTGACGAGGTTGCAAAATCTGATAGAGAATCCGACTTTGCAAAGGGAAATGGCAACCAATGCTCGAATTTGTGGTGAGAAGAATCACAATGCAGATATGATTAAAAAAATATTTTTTAATAAAGTTTTAGGTGATAAATTATGAATACTAATAAGAGTAAGGCTCATAATATACTTGAAATTATTAATCTGGCAAGTAGTGCCAGAAATTTCATTGGTGGTCAGTTTATGTATCTTCGTCAAAATGGATATGATATGCATTTGATATGTAGCCCTGACGACATGATACAAGACTATGCAACGCAAAATCAAATCAAATATCATCCCGTTCAACTGGTGCGTACGTTGTCTCCATGGAGTGATATTAAGGCATTTGTAGCAATTTGCAAATATATAAGACGAAATAATATTGACACAGTTATTGCTCATCAAGCTAAAGCTAGGCTTTTGGGAACAATGGCTGCATTTCTGATGCGTGTTCCAAATAGAATTATTTTTGCTCATGGCGTACTTTTTGAGACCCTAAATGGGGGCAAGCGAATATTTGTCATTTTGATGGATAAGATTGTTGCAATGATGGCACATAAGACAGTATGTGTAAGTAAATCGGTCGCAAATATTAGACAAAAGTATCGAATAGAATCCAGTGCACAAGAATATTTCCTTGGTGCCGGTACTTGTGGTGGCATTGACACTGTCAACAGATTTAATCCTGATAGATTGATAGACTCGGAGCAGGATGTTTTGAAAAAAAAACTAGGAATAAAAGACGGTGACTTTGTGATTGGTTTTTGTGGACGCTTAGTGCGAGACAAGGGAGTGGCTGAACTTGTAGATGCTTTTAAGTTACTCAAGCAAAAATATAGTGATGGTAATAATCTTAAATTGTTTATTATTGGCAGTAGTGAATTGCGTGATAGTATTAGCGTTGGACTGCGTAAATATATAGATACTTGTAATGATGTAATACATGTGGAACGTGTTGAGTATACTGAGATTCACAAGTATTTTGCATTGTTTAGCATAATGGTGTTGCCTTCATATAGAGAGGGGTTTGGTATGGTTACAATTGAATGTGGGGCTATGGAAGTACCTGCAATCGTATCAAAATCAACAGGCTGTATAGATTCGATAATTGAGGATAAAACCGGTGTGTATTGTGAAATTACGCCAGAGTCTATTGCTGACAAAATTGAACTAATGCTAAAAAATGGAGAGATTCGGACTTCTATGGGACGTTATTCACGTAGTTGGATATGCGAAAATTTTGATTCATCTGTGGTATGGCCACATATTATTAATGTAATAGAAGCATAGTTATGAATTCTGAAAAATTAAGTTTAACTTATCATTTTTTGCGTATTCTTGGAATGCATTATTCTGAAAAGGATTATGGTCAAGTTACATTATGGCAATTGATAAAACGGGTACATAAAACTTTTAGAGACTCTTTTCTTTTGAGTTGGGTGATGAATAATTGGATGTTATCTCCCTTATTGCCTCGAAAAGTACGCCCATGGGTATTGCGGCAAATAGGATGTCATGTGGGAAAGGACGTATTTATTGGAGATACAGTAAAGATTGATTCTGGTCATTCGGATTTAATTATCATTGAAGACGGTGTAAGTATTGCTGGTGGAACACGTCTGCTATGTCATCAACGTGATTTTTCAGATTACTGTGTGGGTGATGAATATTTAGCTTTAGGATATGTACTGAAACCAATTGTTTTGAAAAAGGGGTGCTTGATTGGTATGGAGTCTTTTGTGATGCCTGGTGTAACAGTGGGTGAAGGGGCTATTGTTGGTGCCGGTTCATTAGTGATCAAGGATGTTCCGGCATGGACTATAGCGATGGGGCGTCCAGCTAAAGTAATAAAACAAATACAAAAGCGCGAAGAGTTATGAATATACTATCGTTTGATATAGAGGAATGGTATATCGAAAAGAAGTTTTGTGGAGGTCGGGTGGAAAAATATAGGAAGTTTGATTCTTATTTAAACAAGATACTTGACATTCTTGATGAAAATAATCAGAAGGCAACTTTTTTTTGTGTAGGAAGAATCGCCGCTGATTTTCATTATGTTATAAGAAAAATATCGGAGAGAGGACATGAGATTGGTTGCCATTCCAACGAACATTTATGGTTAACCCAAATGACTCCAAAACAATTGCAAGAAGATACGAAAGAAGCTATTGATGCACTACAAGATGTAAGTGGACAATCTGTCGTAAGCTATCGTGCACCGGCTTTTTCTATTGGAGAAAAAAATAAATGGGCTATTGAAATTTTGGCACAATGTGGTATAGAGAGAGATTCTTCTATCTATCCGGCCGTGAGAGATTTTGGTGGTTTTCCAGCTTTCCCTGCTAACAATCCAGTTTTAATAGAATATAATAATGTTCAATTGAAAGAATTTCCCATTGCGTTGACACACATGTTAGGCAAGGATTTTGCTTTTTCAGGTGGAGGATATTTTCGCCTTTTCCCTTTGCAGTTCATAAAATATAAAATGTCTCATAATAATTATTTTATTGCTTATTTCCATATAGGAGATTTGATTCATAATCAAGATGGCATGATGACAAGGATAGAATATGAAACTTATTTCCGGGAAAATGGAAGTGTGAAAAATCGGATGATGCGTTATGTGAAATCCAGCATAGGAACTAAAGGTGCTTTTGAAAAAATGCAAAAATTATTAAATAGTGCGTCATTTGTTAGTTTGGAAGATGCAGATAACCAATTGACGTTTGAGAATAAAATTTTATTGTAGTATTGATGATTAAACCAACGTGAAATATGTCTTTAAATCAGAATAAATATTGTGTATGGTTCTTCCCCGTGGGGACTGGCTCAAAAGGTGGTGATGCTATCTTGATAGAATTATATGACGAAGATGATAATCCATGTGTATTTTTAATCGATGGAGGTTACGAAGAGACAGGTAGAGCAATAACTGAATTTTTAAAAAGGAAATATCAAAAACCTATCATTTATATGATGATTAATACGCATCCTGATTTGGATCATTTGTCGGGATTGAAAGCGATTTTGGAAGATAGAGATATTACAGTAGAAAAAATCGTTATGAATCGTCCTTGGAAGGATGGAAAATTAAAGCCAGAGCATTTCAAGGATAAAAGGATTACTCCAAACAGTTTGCTGAGCGTATAAAAAATTCGTTTTTTATGGCTGATGAGATAGAAAATATAGCCAAATGCAGAAAGATTATATTAAGTCCTGCATATAGCGAAGACGAACTGATTCCAGGAGTCTTCGCTATATGCAGGACCTTCTAAATCTTTTTACCAAAAATATCTTTTGGCTTCGGATAAAACCCCTGAAACATGGATTAATGAATGGAATAAACCGTATGTGAAGGCTACGATGACTGAGGATGATTATGACCCGAATAATGGAGAAATTGAATGGTTTGATGAAGAAAATACTTCGGAGGTAAATCAAACGAGCTTGATTATTTTGCTTGAAGTTGAAATGAAAAGTTTCTTTTTACCGGAGATGCGGGAAAAGAGGCGTTAGAAGAAGCTTTTAATCAATATGAAAAGTTGAATAAAAAAAACAGTACAAATGATTTTACAACAGTACAGTTGCCCCATCATGGAAGCAGGAAGAATGTAAATCCTGAATTGTTAAGGAGACTGAATCCATGTAGTTTTATAATCTCTTGTCCTCCTGAAGGTGAAAAAGAGGGACATCCATCCCGTCGACTAATTAACAAACTGTTGGAAATAAACTATCGAAGTAGAATATTTGTAACGAAGGAACATCGATTTGTTTTTCATAAGGGAGTTAAAATAAATGCCTCTCCACAAACTCCACAAGGAATACATCATAAAATGGATGGAAAAGCTCAATAAATAAAAAAATGAAGACAATATGTGTGGATATTGATGGTACTTTGGTGCATTATGAAGACTGGCAAGGGGATAATCATTTTGGTTCGCTTGTGCCTGGAGCTGTAGATGCCATGCGGCAATTAAAAGAACAAGGGTGGTATATTATCATCTATACAACACGAGGAAACAAAGAAGCGATAAAGTCATTTTTGATTCGTCATGGTGTTTGTTTTGACAGTATTAATCAGAACCCTAATCAACCAGGCAATGCTCTTGGAGGGAAACCGATAGCTGATGTCTATATAGATGATAGAGCCATTACATTTGAAGGGGATTGGGTGGAAACAGTAAATAAAATTAATCGTTTTAAAACATGGGAGCAATGATACGAGAATGGATTGATAAGGTAATTCTTTCGTCTTTGAACCGTAATGCAGAAAAGTTAAGTACAGTGTTTGAATTTAAATAACAGGGTGATGTATCAATTACCAAACAGTCTTTGGAACAAACCTTTCAAAAAGACTTGTTAGTTAATGATTTTCAGCAATGTATGTATATGTTGAGGCATTACGATTCTGTTAATTGGGATTTGACAAAATTTTCTTTCGGACAGATTCTTGTGGTAATAGGTGCTTGTTGGACTATATTAAACTACGAAAGAGAGGCTGATAAAACATTGTTGGATGTTTACAAAGATGGTATTTCCAACTATATTGTTGGTGGAATACTCGCATTGTCAACCTGTTTTGTCTTTTTGACTTTAGCAGCAATCATGCGTAACCGAACATATTTTGTGCTTATGGGGCGATATTTGAATGAACATCGTCGAAATGTCTTCAAAGACAAACCTTTTGGATTTGAGAATAAGAGCAAAATTTGGCATAATCCTGCTTATCCGGCTACTATAGATTGGAAAAGTACACAAATGATTTGTGTGATTCTCTTTTTCATTTGTTATATCTTACTGTCATTTATGGCTTTGTATAGCTTGCTTTTTTATTGTGAAAATACGCTATGTGTTAGTTTGATATGTACACTGGTTATAGGACTCGTAGGGTATTACATACTTAATAAGATGAGTAAATAAAGATAACTTTTAATAAATGTTTGGACATCTATGTATAAAATTTTTTTCAAAAGGGTAATTGATTTTATACTCGTGTTCTGTGTGTTGGCTGTCATCTGGCCGATACTGTTTCTTGTTACCCTTTGGTTGTATTTCGCCAACAAGGGTACCGGTGCGTTCTTCTTTCAAGAGCGTCCCGGAAAGAACGGAAAGATTTTTCGAGTAATCAAGTTCAAGACTATGACGGATGAACGGGATGCTGGCGGTAATTTACTTACTGATGCAGATCGGTTGACGAACGTGGGACGTTTTGTCCGTTCCACTTCGATCGATGAGTTGCCCCAGTTGATAAATGTCCTGAAAGGAGATATGGCATTGATTGGGCCTCGTCCTTTATTGGTTCAATATCTGCCATTATATAGTAAGGTGCAGGCGCGTCGTCATGACGTGCGGCCGGGTATTACCGGATGGGCACAGGTGAACGGACGTAATGCTATCAGTTGGACGAAGAAGTTCGAACTGGATGTTTGGTATGTAGACCATTGTTCGTTTTGGCTGGATGTGAAGATCATCTTTTTGACGATAAAGAAAGTGTTTGTCCGGGAAGGTATTTCACAAGAGGGGCAGGCTACGATGGAGTTTTTTACGGGTAATAATTAATGGATATGTATTTATACGGTGCAAGCGGGCATGCTAAAGTGATCATAGATATATTAAAGGCGAATCATATAGAGATAGAAGGTCTTGTTGATGATAATCCGGAGATAAATGAACTTTTGGGTTATCCGGTTTTTCATGGAAAAGAAGATCTTTCACCACTGATAATAAGTATAGGCGATAATAAAATACGTCAGATGATCGCTCACAAATTGAATGTTGAGTTTGGAACGGCGATACATCCGTCTGCGATAGTATCTCCTTATGCTACCGTGCAGGAAGGATCGGTTATCATGCAGGGAGCGGTTGTTCAGTCTTGTGGTTGTATAGGAAAACATTGCATTGTTAACACAGGAACATCTGTCGATCACGAATGTGTGATAGGAGATTATGTGCATATTTCTCCGCATAGTACGCTTTGTGGAAACGTTCATGTTGGTGAAGGGAGTTGGATCGGTGCAGGTACGACGGTTCTACCGGGTGTCAAGATCGGAAAATGGTCTGTGATTGGTGCAGGCTCGGTTGTTGCCAAAGATATTCCTGATGGGGTTTTAGCTGTAGGAAATAGGTGTAGAATATTAAAACATTTGTAATAGATAATGAACAAACGAATTTACCTTTGCCTTGCCCACATGAGTGGCAAAGAGCAGACTTTTATAAAAGAAGCCTTCGATACCAACTGGGTGGTCCCTTTGGGCCCTAATGTAAACGCTTTTGAAAAAGACCTGGAAACATTTATAGGGGAAAATAAACAAGTCGTTGCCCTCTCCGCGGGTACGGCTGCCGTTCATCTCGCATTGTTGGCTTGCGGTGTCGGTCCTGGTGATGAAGTGATTGTGCAGAGCTTTACTTTTTGTGCTTCTTCGCATCCGGTGACTTATCTGGGGGCTACTCCAGTATTTGTGGATTCGGAGGCGGATACTTGGAATATGGACCCGGAGTTGTTGGAAGAGGCTATCAAGGATCGCATAGCTAAAACGGGCAAGAAGCCAAAGGCGATTGTTCCCGTTTATCTGTATGGTATGCCTGCCAAGATTGAGGAGATTATGGCGATTGCTAATAAGTATGATATTCCGGTTATCGAGGACGCAGCCGAAGGATTGGGTAGCCGGTATGACGGACAGGTTTGTGGTACGTTCGGACGGTACGGGGTACTTTCTTTCAATGGAAATAAGATGATTACGACTTCCGGAGGCGGTGCATTAATTTGTCCGGATGAAGAGGCTAAAAGGAAAATCATGTTCTATGCTACCCAGGCTCGTGAGTCATATCCTTATTATCAGCATGAAGAGATCGGCTATAATTACCGTATGTCGAATATCTGTGCCGGTATCGGACGTGGGCAGATGACAGTACTGGAAGAACATATCGCCCATCATCAGCACATTTCCCGTCTTTACAAGGAGTTACTTGTTGGAGTTGAGGGAATCGTACTACATGAAAATCCATCTTCCCGGTTCGATAGTAATTATTGGCTGAATACAATCCTGCTTGATACAGACTTACATGTGAAAGGTGAAGAACATGCTTATGAAGTGGTTGTTCAGGGAGCTGTAGGTGGTGCTGCCGGAGTGACACACGAAGCTTCTTCTTTGCATACGGATTGTGAGCCGAACAAGAATGTAGAGGCGATGCGTATGGCTTTGGATGCTGTCGGTATCGAATCTCGTCCGCTATGGAAACCGCTGCATTTACAACCCGTTTATAAAAATAATCCTTGTTATGTGAACGGTGTAAGTGAATCTTTGTTCAAGCAAGGACTTTGTTTGCCGAGTGGACCATGTGTGACGGATGAAGATGTGGCTTATATCGTAGAGGAAATTAAGAAGTTTATTCTGTAATGAATTTATTAGAATTTTAATAGAATAATATATTATGTCAGTATTCAAAGACAAAACCCTCCTAATCACCGGAGGTACCGGCTCTTTCGGAAACGCCGTCCTTCGACGTTTCCTGGGTTCCGATATCAAGGAAATCCGGATCTTTAGCCGTGATGAAAAGAAGCAGGACGATATGCGTCACGCTTTGCAAAATCCTAAAGTGAAATTTTATATTGGGAATGTGCGTAACAAAAAATCTGTGGATATCGCCATGCGTGGTGTAGACTATGTTTTTTCCGCAGCGGCCTTGAAGCAAGTCCCCAGTTGCGAGTTCTTTCCGATGGAAGCTACCCGTACAAATGTAGAAGGTACAGAAAACGTGTTGCTTTCCGCTATCGAACATGGCGTAAAGAATGTAGTCGTCCTTTCAACCGATAAGGCCGCTTATCCGATCAATGCAATGGGGATCTCCAAGGCGTTGATGGAAAAGGTGGCGATAGCTAAAGGGCGTGAGTTGGGCGAAGGGGCACAGACGACGATCTGCTGTACCCGTTATGGGAATGTGATGGCGAGCCGTGGTTCGGTGATCCCTCTCTGGGTGGAACAGATGGAACAAGGGAAACCGATCACTATCACCGATCCGGAAATGACCCGCTTCATGATGACCTTGGATGATGCTGTCGATTTGGTGATCTATGCCTTTACACATGGTCATAACGGTGATCTGTTCGTGCAGAAAGCACCGGCTGCGACTCTGTCTGTTTTGGCACAGGCGTTGAAGGAGACATATGCGCAGATCGATCCGAAGTATCTGGATACGGAAGTAAAGGTGATCGGTACGCGCCATGGTGAGAAACTGTATGAAACACTGGTAACACGTGAAGAGATGGCGAAAGCGATCGATATGGGAGAGTATTACCGCATTCCTTGCGATACACGCGATCTGAATTATGACAAGTTCTTTACCGAAGGCAGCGAATGTCTGTCTAAGATAGAAGATTATCATAGCCATAATACCACACGTCTGGATGTGGAAGGCATGAAAAAACTATTACTCCGTTTACGCTTTATTCAGGAAGATCTTGGGCTGATCGAACGGGCAAAACCGAGAGAAATCAGAAGCGAATAAAAAATAATAATGATATGAATATATTAGTTACCGGTGCCAAAGGATTCGTCGGTCGAAACTTAGTTTCTCAACTCCATAATATCCAATCGGGGAAAGCCCGGAATTATCCTGTTTCGGGAACTGAACTAAAGGTTTTCGAATATGATATAGACAGCGATCCGGCTGAGTTGGATGTCTATTGCAAGAATGCCGATTTCGTTTTTAACCTGGCGGGTGTGAACCGTCCGAAAGATCAGGCGGAATTTATGAAAGGTAATTTTGGCTTTGCATCTACTTTGCTGGATACATTGAAAAAGTATAACAATACTTGTCCTGTAATGATCTCTTCGTCTACACAGGCGGCTTTGGATAATTTGTATGGTGAATCGAAGAGGGCGGGAGAGAACTTATTATTCGAGTATGCAAAGGAAACCGGAGCGAAAGTCCTGGTTTATCGTTTTCCGAATGTGTTCGGAAAATGGTGCAGGCCGAACTATAATAGTGCTGTCGCTACTTTCTGTAACAATATAGCCAATGATCTGCCTATCCGGGTGAATGATTCGAGTGTGGTTATGAATCTGGTGTATGTGGATGATGTGGTGGATGAACTGATTGCTGCTTTGTCGGGTGGGGAGCATCACGAGGGAGACTTTTGTGCCGTTCCTGTGATTCATACGATCACATTGGGAGGTATTGTTGACCTGCTTTATTCTTTTAAAGAAATGCCGAATAATTTAAGTGTACCTGATTTGGGCGATCCTTTCACAAAGAAGTTGTATTCGACCTATCTGTCTTATCTGCCGAAAGAGAAATTCAGCTATCCGGTACAGATGAAAACAGATGATCGCGGTAGTTTTACGGAGATTATCCGTACGCCTGACCGGGGACAGTTTTCAGTCAATATCTCCAAACCGGGGGTAACGAAAGGCCAGCACTGGCATCATACCAAGAATGAGAAATTCGTGGTGGTGAGCGGTCATGGCTTGATCCGGCTTCGTAAGATCGGAACGGATGAAGTAATCGATTTTGAGGTCAGCGGGGAAAAGATAGAGGTCGTGGAAATGATTCCCGGTTATACGCACAACATCATTAATCTTTCCGATACGAAAGAACTGGTGACTTTTATGTGGGCCAACGAACCTTTCGACCCAACCCGGCCGGATACTTATTTTGAAGAGGTGTAAAAAAAAGAATCATGAATAAACTGAAATTAATGACCATCATCGGTACCCGTCCGGAAATCATCCGTTTGGCTGCTGTTATTAAACGATGCGATCAGTACTTCGATCAAATCTTGGTCCATACCGGACAGAATTACGATTATACACTGAACCAGGTATTCTTTGATGATTTGGGACTTCGTGCTCCTAACTATTATCTGGACGCCGTAGGTGCGGATCTGGGAGAAACGATTGGGAATATCATTGCCAAATCGTATAAACTGATGGCGGAGGTGAAACCTGATGCCGTGCTGGTGTTGGGAGATACGAACTCCTGCCTGTCTGTTATCGGTGCGAAGCGTTTGCATATTCCTATTTTTCATATGGAGGCGGGCAACCGTTGTTTCGACGAATGTTTGCCGGAAGAAACCAACCGCCGTATCGTGGATGTGACAGCCGATGTCAATATGTGTTATTCGGAACATGCGCGCCGGTATCTGAATGCTGCCGGTACACCGAAAGAACGTACTTATGTAGTCGGTTCGCCGATGGCAGAGGTATTACATAATAACCTGGAACAGATCAAAGCAAGTGATGTACTGGAACGTCTGGGATTGAAGAAAGGAAAGTATATCTTATTGTCTGCCCATAGGGAAGAGAATATCGATACGGAAGCAAACTTCTTCAATCTGATGAATGCGGTAAATGCGATGGCAGAAAAATATGATATGCCCATTCTTTATTCCTGCCATCCCCGTTCCAGGAAATATATCGAACAACGTGGTTTCAAATTCGATCCGCGTGTGATACAGCATGAACCGCTGGGGTTTCACGATTACAATCATCTTCAGATGAATGCCTTTGCAGTGGTATCCGATTCGGGTACGCTTCCCGAAGAAAGCAGTTTCTTCCTGTCTGTCGGCAATCCGATTCCGGCGGTATGTATCCGTACCAGTACGGAACGTCCGGAAGCATTGGACAAAGGTAACTTCATTCTGGCGGGTATTACGACCGAGCAGGTGTTGCAGGCGGTGGATGTGGCTGTCGAAATGAATAAGGACGGTGCTTGTGGAATCCCTGTTCCCAACTACGTGGATGAGAATGTATCGGTGAAGGTAGTCAAGCTGATACAAAGCTATACCGGAGTCGTTAATAAAATGGTTTGGAAAAAATATTGATTCTATCGCTCCTACGCTGCGAAGTGAGATGAACTTGGTAAAGACAGGCGAGAAAGTTGATGTTTTTTTTACAATCTATCTAAAATTCCTTGGGGATTTTTGAGTATAGTCAAAAAAAACTATCTTTGTTCTATCTATAAAGAACTAAGATATGATAGAAAGAAAAAGCTATTTAGATAGGATACAAGGAGCTTTCAAGCTAACTCCGATTGTGGTATTGATTGGAGCACGACAGGTGGGAAAGACATCGATTATGAAAAGTCTGCCGGTGAAACCTGGTGAAGAAACCTTGTTTCTCAATGGACAGGATGTAGAGGTGGCGGCACGTTTTCAATTATTTAGTACTATTGAACAGTACTTGAAGATTTATCTGAATCCCGAAATGAAGGGATTGTTGATGATTGATGAATTTCAGTTTATTCAGGGGATCTCTACCATGCTGAAACTGTTGACGGATAAATATGAAGGATTGCGTATCCTCTGTTCCGGAAGTTCAAGTCTGGATATTTTGCAACAAATAGAGGAATCGCTGGCCGGAAGGGTAAGGGTGATTGAGGTTCTGTCACTTTCGTTTTCAGAGTATCTTCAGTTTAAGGATGAACGTCTGTGGCGTTTGCAGCAGACTGTTACGGACGGGCGGGATGATGCATTGGTACGACCTTTACAACAGGCTCTGGAAGAGTATCTCGTTTATGGAGGACTTCCCAGGGTGGCGTTGACCTCCGAACCGGAAGAGAAGATTGCGATGCTGAATGATATTTATCAGACCTATCTGTTGCATGATGTGCGCACTTACATTGCGAATGAACATTTTGTAGGTTTTAACCGGTTGCTTCGCTTGTTGGCTGTTCAAATTGGTAATCTGGTAAATGTGAATGAACTGAGTCGTGAGAGCGGATTGCCTTATGGTAAATGTGAGGAGTATATTTATTTGTTGCAACAGATGTATATAATCAAATTGATTGAGCCGCATTTTACCAATAAAAGAAAAGTGATAGGCAAAATGAACAAAGTTTATTTTTGTGACATCGGTCTGAGAAATATGATTTATAATAGTTTTAATGATATTAATTTCCGGACGGATAATGGCGCATTGTTCGAAAACTTTGTTTTGTTGGAACTGTGGCGGAATAAGCCAGCTTCGGGAATTATCCGGTTTTACCGGACACAGGCAGGTACGGAGGTGGATTTTGTAGTGGACAATTCTGGTCATAAAATAGCCGTAGAATGTAAGTTTAAGAGATTAGTTAATCCAGTCTCTATTCCGGCTTTAAGTAATCTGGCCGACGAAGAAAATATGTCCGGTCGCTACATAGCCAATATCAATATGGACGAAACCTATAAAGAAACCCGTCTGATGCCGGGAATACTGGCTGACAGGATAAAAGTATAGATAAAACAAAGTCCCCCTCGAAATGAAGGGAACCTTGAGTTAACGAATTTCATTTTTAAACAAACCTCTGTCATCCCGCCTATGAGAGGAATAATTTGTACAAACACCCAACCCCGCCCATCAGCATCAGGCTATATCCGGACATTCCGAGCCAGTCGGCTCCGGGAGGGAGGTTTTCTTGCCGGGTTCCCCAGTCCCCCTGTCCGAGAGCGAGAGTATCGCTCCGATGCAGGTCAGGGTCACTTCCGTCTCCCGCATCAGGAGGGAGAGGAGGCTCAGCAGGAGCAGGCAGAGGATGAGGACAGGGGCAGTCACCGGCTGCCGGCTTTCGCTTGCGGGGAAAGATGATCCGGGCAAGGCTGGTGAGGAAGTTGAGAATTGTTTCAAGGACATTCATGGGAATTGAAAATTATAAATTGAAAATTGAAAATTAATTGACCGATAACTGCTCTATCGACCGGCAGATCGACACTAGCATACGCTGGTAAGCGGCACGGTTGTCACCGTTCACTTCACTGATGTATTTGCTGTAGGCAATCTCTTTGGCGTAAGCCGCAGGGTGGAAGGTGAGAGTCGCTGCCACAGGATAGGCAGAGTGGATCAGACGGGCGAAGTCGAGGAAACTGTCTTCCGGTGAAGCGTACCGGCGGAACCATAAGGTCGGACGGCCGGTGACGGCAGACAGGTCGGTGCGGTCGCCTTTCCAGAAAGGGTTGGGATGACCGTAAGCCGTGATACCGAAAAAGTTGTTATGCTCCTTGCAAAGTGTACTTTCGCCCCAGCCGGTTTCGATGGCCGATTGTGCCAGGATGATGACCGGGTTCATTCCGAATTGCACTCCCGCCTTTTGGGCGAGAGGCAAATACTGTTTGATGAAATCTTGCTTTTTCATGGTGCGTTATTACTCGATTTCAGGACGGTCACTCCACGAGCCACTGTTGCCGGATGAGGTGATCGGTACAATTTTCTCAAACTTCGGTTTCGCTGTGACTTCTTTCAGCATGGGACCTGGTGTGAAAACGATACGACCCTTTTTGAACAGACTCGTGGTGAAATCATCGGCAACCGCTGTCCCCTTGCTGCCAGCCAGCATACGGAAGTTACCGAAATCGCCCACCTGGACCACTTCGCCATTTTCCAGATGTTGGCGCATAACGTATAACAAACCGTCGATCACTAACATGACATCACCGCGTGAAGCCGTAGAATAAGAAGCTATGATTTCGCAGAGTTTGTTAAACTCCAGTTTCTGTTGGGCACGGATCTGGCCGTAATACAGCTTTGAACCGGCAGCAGCATCTTTACTCTTGTCAAGACGCTGTACTAAATGATACTTTAAAGCCATGGGAAATAATTTTTTAATTTGACAATGTGCCAATATGCCAATGG
>OLIT01000723.1_pt1 | contig 32078 bp, 44 predicted proteins | sample 1601341 | NCBI WGS metagenome assembly OLIT01 (sample SAMEA2452121, study PRJEB22498) | human gut metagenome | biome: human feces; feature: human gut; material: feces | place: Australia | collected 2012
AGGTGAAATAATGGCAGGTCCAGAAAAACAATTTGAAAATGAAATAAAAAAGTATTTAGATAAACTGCCAAGATGTTGGTATTTTAAATTTTGGGCTGGTCCTTATAGTAAAAGTGGTATTCCAGATATTATTGCATTAATAAATGGTAAATTTGTTGCTATAGAAGTAAAAGGGCCTAAAGGTGTAGTCAGTGAGTTACAAAAAAGGAATATAAAATTAATTAACCAATGTGGAGGTTGGGGAATTATATTATATCCTAAAGATTTTGAAGAATTTAAAGAGGGGGTTAAAAAGTTATATGTGGATTAGAAGCAAAGATAGAAGATTATTAATAAACACTGATATTGTAGGAGTATCTATGGATTTTGGTAGAGCACATGTTAATTGTTTCAAGGATGGTGAAACAATTGATTTAGGAATGTACGAATCAATTAATAGAGCTAAAGAAGTATTAGATATGATACAAAATAGAATTATCAAAGGTGCAACATTTGATTATATAAATAATTCCAAAAGAACAACAAAAGAGTTTGTATTTCAAATGCCAGAAGAATAAGGGAAGGAGGGAATAAAAACATGGAGCAAACTAAGTTCAGAGACAAGTGTAATGACAAAATAAATAATATCTTGGATTATAAGGAACAACTAGAACAAGCTAAGATGAATTTGGATAGTGAAAAAGAATCTTTATTAGAACTATTACGAGATAATGGAAGTTATGAATTTTATGGTGATACAGGAATAGCTAAAATAATAGCTTTTGATAGAGAAAACTTAATCAAAGACGATGTATTAACTACTATTGATAAAGTCAATAAAGGTCTTCAAAAAGATAGAATAAATGTTAATGAGTTAATGAAAAAAAGTAGTGTTTGCTTTGTTATGGTAAGGGGGTTAGAGTAAATGAAATCTATATTGGTAAAGACAAATGATACTTTTCAAATAGTAGACTCTGACAACTTAAGATCATTAGTTAATGGATATGTTGAAGTAGTAAGACCTACTGCTGGATATACAGACAAGTTATTACTAAGAGAAAATGTATTTGTTTGTGATGAAGAGGGGTTATGTAAAGAGAAAGAAACTAATTATTTCGGAACATTACTATATAATGGTTTATTTGGACCAAAACAACTATATCCTATAGCTGGGAATATAGTGATAATTGGAATGGATAGAGAAGATTTTAGAAGTCTAACCAATGAAGAAGTGGATTACTATAATAAGATTCTAAAATTACTTAGATTTAAAGAAGTAGGTGAGTTAAATTCAAGCATCATATAGTAGGATAAGTTGCTTCAATCACTGTAAACAACAATATAAGTACAGATATATTGATAAATTAAAACTTATACCTGACGAAACTCCTGACAATGCTCTTATAATTGGAAATACGTTACATTTGGCATTAGAAACTAATTTAGATAATGCTAGGAAATTTTACTATAGCCAATATCCAATTATAAATAATAAACATATAGAAGAATTGATGAAGTTAGAAATATTAGTACCGAAAGTGAAACAAATACTTGAACAATTAAATATATATTCACATGAATTTAGAATATCAAATAGTAGATTTGTTGGAATTGTAGATTTAATTGTTAGGAATGACGATGGTACAGTTGATGTATTTGACTTTAAATATAGTAATAATATAAAAAATTACATGGACTCAGCACAACTTCATATTTATAAATATTTTTTAGAGCAATTAGGATTTAAAGTTAGAAAATTAGGTTTTATATTTGTACCAAAGTGGCAAGGAAGACAAAAGAAAGATGAAGACTTATATCATTTTAGAAACAGACTAGTTGAAGAAGTAAACAAACTACAGATACAAATAGCAGAAGTAAAATATGATCCAAACAAAGTAATAGATTTTATCTCGGATATAGTAGATGTGGTTGAATGTAAGGAATACCCTAAAAACACAAGCAACTTATGTAGTTGGTGTGATTATGAAAAATATTGTTTATTGGAGGAAGATTATATGATATTACCAAGTTCACAACGTAGAGATTTAACTAAAGTTAGTAAAAGAAAAATATGGATATATGGGCCATCATTTAGTGGAAAAACAACAATGTTAGATGATGCTCCTAATCCACTAAATTTAAACACTGATGGAAATATAGGTTTTGTAACTATGCCATACATTGCAATAAAGGATGAAGTTACAGTAGAAGGACGAATAACTAAGAGAAAATTAGCCTGGGAAGTATTTAAAGATACAATATCTGAATTAGAGAAAAAACAAAATGATTTTAAGACAATAATAGTTGATTTACTTGAAGATACAAGAGAAATGTGTAGGGTGTATAAATATGAAGAATTAGGAATACAACATGAAAGTGATAGTGGCTTCGGAAAAGGATGGGATATTATAAAAACTGAGTATTTATCAACTATGAGAAGATTCTTTAATTTAGATTATGAAAATTTAGTTGTAGTATCACATGAAGATGTATCTAAAGATATAACTAAAAAGAATGGTCAAAATATAACTAGAATAGCTCCAAATATACAAGATGCAATTGCTACTAAAATAGCCGGTATGGTGGACATAGTTGCTAGAGTAGTTGTAGAAGACGATGGAAGAAGAACTCTTAATTTTAAAACAACAGAAGTAGTGTTTGGCGGAGGAAGATTAAAAGGAGTTAAATCAGACAGCATACCTTTATCATGGGATGAGTTAATGAAGGTTTATGATGAAGCTAATAAAGGTAGAAAAGAAAAAGCTGAGAACAAACCTAAAGAAGAACCTAAGAAAAGTAGAAAAGTTAAAGAAGAAGCTCAAGATACCACAATAGATGAATCAGCAAGAAATACAGTTCAAGAAGAACCGACTCAAGAGGAACAACCTCCACAAGAAGAGGACAAGCCTAAGACTAGTAGACGTAGAAGAAAGAAAAAAGATGAAGAAGTTATAGAAGAAATAAATGAAGATGAAATACCATTTTAGGAAGTGCAATTAATATGAAAACAGAAATAAAAACAGTATATTGTAAGGCTAATGACCATGAAAATTTTGATAAACGAGTAAATATATTATTATCAGAAGGGTGGAAATTAGGAAGAATTGAATTAAAAACAAGTCGTTGTGAAAATAAAAGCTCAATGTTATTTGGTTTATTATTTAAACAACAATAAATTATAAAAAATAAAGGAGAGATGTAATTATGACAAATATATGGGAAGAGTTTGATAATGTAGTAGATGTGGAAGGTTTAAAAGCTGATGTTAAGGAAGCTGCTGAAAACGGTGGGGGAACTTATAAAGAGGTTCCAGAAGGAACATATGAAGTTGAAGTTGATAAGTTAGAACTTAAAAAGAGTAAAAAAGGAGCTCCAATGTTATCTTGTTGGATGAAAATAGCAGCAGGGGAGTTTGCAGGTTCAATAATTTTTTATAATCAAGTGCTTACAAGTGGATTTGGCTTGCATAATGCAAACGAGTTTTTAAGAAGTCTAGATAGTGGCGTGGAAGTAGATTTTACTAACTTTAAACAATATCATGAAATGTTACTTGATATATTTGAAGAAGTAAATGGAAACTTATCTTACCAACTGGAATATGGTAAAAACTCAAAAGGATATAACACTTACGAGATATCAGATGTATTTGAAAATTAATAGATAAGTTAATAAAAACTAGGAAGTTTTATAAACTTAAACTTCCTAGTTGATTGTAAAAAGGGGGATTAGTATGATTTATATTTATGATGCTAGATACAATATAAAAACACCAACAACTTACGAAAAGTTAGAAGGAATTACTGGTAGTAAAAAAGCTACATTAATGACAATAAAAAGTAAAAGAATGAAATTGCCTAGACTGAAACATTGCTACATAATCGACAATACAACTCCTAAGCAGCAATTATGGACTTGGTATTCAAACGTTGAGTTTGAAAATGAAACTTGGAAAGATATAGATAATACTTACAAAATATCGAATTACGGCAGATTTAAAAAAATGACATATGTAAAATATCCAGAAGGTAAGTTTGTAATTCCACATGTCAAAATAGATCGTGGTACAAAGGTACCTTGTGTATGGCTTCATAAAAAAGAATATAGAATTAAATCTTTGGTTGCAAAGTATTTTGTAAATAATCCGAATGGGCATAGATATGTAATTAATAAGAATGGAATTTCATATGATACCTATCACGGTAATCTTGAATATTGTAGTCAGTCACAAATTGCTAGTATAGCAGCTAAAGCAAGATTTTATGATAATAAAAACATATTAGCTTATGATACAAATGGAAATATAATTGATATTTATGATAATGCTACAAGAGCAGGTAAAGCACTTTTTATAAGTAGACAAACAGTATTAAATAATTTACATGGTGAAACTAAATTAGCATGTGGCATGTATGTTTTTAAATACGAAGAGGAAGTGATCTAAATGTTAGATGAGTTAAAACTGATACTTGGTAATTTATATTCAAAGTATGGCTTAACTGATGACGTTTTAAGATTTTCACAGTTTATAGATAAATTAATAGTAGGTGAGATAAATGGAGCAACCAAAACAATATTTAAATAAAGATGAAAGAGATAATTTCTTAGGATTTTCTGGATTAGGTATTTACCTACAAAAAAGATTAACAAAATGGGGTAAGAATTTAACTGTTGATGAGCGTAGAAGATTTAAAACAGCATTAACTAATATTGAGAAGGCTCAAACAAGTATTATAAATAGATTACCAAAGCACGAGGCAGTTAAAATATTAAAAGCATCCAAGGAACATGACGTTAGAATATTAACTCTTGAAGGTGCACGAGCACTTGAAAAACGAGCTAAACAAGATTATGAGAAAAATCTACATATAAAATTTGAAGAAATGGAAGTTATAGCAACTCAAATATTAATACACAATTGTTATCAATGTAAAAAACTATGTAATGAATGTATGTATCACAGTATGATGAGTAGGTTTTTAATTCCTGGACTTAATAGTGAGAATAATTGTCCTTACTCATACAATGAAAAAAGTAGATTTGACCAAGTTGAACAGCTTGGAGATGAAGAAGTATATAAACAAGCATTAGAACAGTATAAAAAACCAATTAAGAAAAGTAACAGAAAAGAGAAGAAAAATAAAAATAGATATGATGATCCTGGAGAGGATTTTGAATATAATTTTACACCTAAGGGGGTTAAGAAATGACTAAAAGTGAATTTATAATTGATGAAATAAAGTACATGAGAAGATTAATCAGTACTGAAATGAAAGCAATTGAAAAAATATTAGATGATGAAAATATAGATTTATTTGATTGGTCACCTACAAACGGTAAAGCGAAGGCTGAATTACAAAGAAGAATGATGCAAATACGACAGGATACAATCAAGCTTGAAAAATTAATGTATCCAAAGTATTAGAGGTGTAATATATGTTATTTTATGACTTTGAGGTTTTTAAATATGATTGGTTAGTAGTTATTAAAGATACAGATAGCAAAACTACAACTACTATTGTTAATGATCCAGGAGAACTTAAAAAATTCTATGAAAAGCATAAGAGTGATATTTGGGCAGGATATAACTCACGTTCATATGACCAATACATTTTAAAAGGAATATTGTGTGATTTTAACCCATCAGATATAAATAATCATATAATAGTTAAAAAATTAGGTGGGTGGGAATATAGCAGCTTGCTTTGGAAGATACCACTGTATAACTACGATGTAATGACTAATAAATTCTTAGGTCTTAAGCAATTAGAAGGGTTTATGGGAAATAACATAAAGGAATCAGACGTATCATTCACAATAGACCGTAAATTAACCGAGAGTGAACTTCAAGAAGTAATTAAATATTGCGAACATGACGTTGAACAAACCATGCAAGTATTTGTAAATCAAATAGAAGAGTTCAACAGCCATATGGGACTAATAAAAATGTTTAAATTACCTCTTAAATATATAAATAAGACTAAAGCTCAACTGAGTGCGATAATTCTTGGAGCAGATAAGATTGAGCATGATGATGAATTTGAATATGAAATAGTAGATACAATACAAATTCACAAATATAAACACATCTTGGAATGGTATAAAAATCCACTTAATAAAGATTATAAGAAAAAATTAGACATTGAAATTGCTGGGGTTCCTCACACTTTTGGATGGGGTGGACTTCACGGTGCTAAAACAAATTACACTGGAGAAGGAATATTTGTAAATAGTGATGTTGGTAGTTTTTATCCAAGCCTAATGCTGCAGTATGATTTTCAGTCTAGAAATATAAATGATAAAACAAAGTTTCAAAATATTTATGACACAAGAATGAAATTAAAGCATGAAGGCAAGAAGAAAGAGCAAGCACCACTTAAGATAGTTCTAAACTCTACTTATGGAGCTATGAAAGATAAATATAACAACTTACATGATCCAAGACAGGCTAACAATGTTTGTATTAATGGACAATTAATGTTATTGGACCTAATAGAAAAATTAGAGGGTAGATGGGAATTAATTCAATCTAATACAGATGGTGTAATGTTTAAGTTAAATTCCAAAGATGACTTAGAGGAATATGAAAATATATGTAATGAATGGTGTAGTAGGACGAGAATGACTTTAGAACATGACATAATTAATAAAGTTATACAAAAGGACGTAAACAATTATTTAATAGTTATGGAAAATGGGAAAGTAAAATCCAAGGGTGCATATGTAAAAGAATTAAATAACTTAGATAATGATTTACCTATAGTTAATAGAGCTCTTAAAGATTACTTCGTAAAAAATATACCAGTAGAAGAAACAATTAATAACTGCTATGACTTAATAGAGTTTCAAAAAATAGTAAAAGTAAGTGGTAAATATAAATATGCACTTCATGGAGATAAGAAACTAGATGAAAAGGTATTAAGAGTATTTGCTTCAAGATCTAAAAATGATAAAGGAGTATATAAGGTCCACAACAATAAAGATACTCCAGATAAAATAGCAAATACTCCAGAAAGATGTTTCATTGAAAACAATGACATAAATGGAGTTAAAACAACTAGGAGATTGGACAAGCAATATTATATTAACTTGTCTAAAAAGAGAATAAGTGATTTTATAGGAGGAGAGTAGATGAGTGATGAAGTTTATGAAGCACTTAAGATTTTAAAAAATCATTGTAAGAAACAAAGAAGATGTAACCAATGTGAATTTTATGATAGTAAATATGAGTACAGTGATAATTATGGCATTTGTAAATTGATGAATAGAGCACCGGAAGATTATTTGAGGGAGGTCGAATAAGTTATGAAAGAATTTTATGGAAGTGCAAGTGTAGTGATAGATTTCAGCTATTCAGTTGAAGCAGAAAATATAGAAGAAGCAATAGATTTAATTCTAGGAGCAGAAGGAATGGGTTTCATTCTTATAAATAAGAAAACAGATGAAAACATAGATATAGATGTAAATAGTTGGCATGTTGCAGATAAAGTAGGTATAGGCAATGTGATTGAGTCAGATTTACACAACTTTGATATAAACGAAGAGTAGTTAAAATAGGAGGGAGAAATAAAAATATATGATACAAAAGACAGATTTAGAAGAGAGAGTTTTTAGTACAGGAGCTACAAGAGATAATTCTGATAATAAAGGAGACATGGTATCAATTCCTTGGGAATCTATATTAAGACTATCTAGATTATATCAAGAAGGAGCTAAAAGGTACGAAAGATGGAATTTTAGAAAAGGTATACCAGTAAGTAGTTTTATAGACAGTGCTTGTAGACATTTAGCAAAATATCAGTGTGGTATTGATGATGAGGACCATTTAGCCGCAGCTGCATTCAACATATTAGGAGCAATGTTAATGGAAGAAACAAAACCAGAAATGATAGATTTACCATTGAGAAAAGATAAAAAAACTTTTAATTATTTTGAAGAAGAGACTGCAAAATATAAAGAAGAGTTGGGTTAGGGATAGGTGATTGTGATGAAGTATAATTTTTATTTAAGAGGATGTTTAATTAATGGTATTTGTAAATCGTATGTCGAATATATGTTATAAATGTAAATACTCATATTCTTTTAAACCATATTTAATATGTGAGAAACAAAGGAAATACGTAGAGTGTTTTGATTGTTGTCATTTATTCGAGAAAGATGAACGATTAATATATGATAAAAAAAGAATTGTGAAGTAAATAAAATAATTCATTTATAGAATAGGGGGAAGGCTTATGGCAAGAAAAAAATATTCTAAAGCAAAAAGTATATTTGAAACAAAAATGGAACTTGATGGAACAACAGTAAAAAATAATCCAGTTAAAAATATAAAAATGAGTAAAAAGAAATTTAAAGAATATATAGATGGTTTAGGGACAAGAGAAATTAAGTTTATACGTAAAGAAGAGGAAATATAGATGATTACTTATAATCTTATATTTCCTAGTAGAAAAAAGTATAATATAAGAAGGGGGTGGTTGAATTCTCCCAAATAGTTATCATAAGAGGTGAAATAAATGTTTAAAGGATTTATCCCTACAGGTGGTCCAGATGGTAAAAGACCGACCGAAGAATATAAAAATAGAACTGAATTTTATTCGTTGTCAGATGTAGAAAAATTAAACTCGTATGGAGCAGTGCTTGATGACGATGTTATTCAAATAGATATAGATGATGAAGAACAGTCAAATATAGTTTTAGAGATAATAGAAAATCAAAATATACAATGTAATATCTTACAAACATCAAGAGGTAAGCACTTTTATTTTTTAAACACAAATCTTAATCGTAGAAAACAAGGTTTTGTTACAGCTATTGGAGTAAAAGTTGATACTGGACTAGGTTCGCAAAATGCAGTAATACCTATAAAAGTTGAAGGTAAACTACGTAAATGGATCAAAGAAGTTGATAATATGGACTATTTACCAGCTTGGTTAATTCCATTAGATAAAAAATCTATAGATTTCTCAAAAATGGAAGAGGGAGATGGTAGAAACCAAACTTTATTTAATTATATTTTAAGACTTCAATCAGCTGGATTATCTAAAGAACAGATAAAGGACTCAATTAGAATAATAAATAACCATATTTTAAAAGAACCTTTAAATGACAATGAAATAAACACTATATTACGAGATGAAGCATTTTTAAAAGAGTCTTTTTATATTAAAAATAAGCTGCAGTATGAAAAATTAGCAAAATTCTTAATAGATAATGAAAATATAGTTAAAATAAATGACCAACTACATATTTATAAAGACGGTTACTACTCAGATAATATAATAGATGTTGAAAAAATAATGTTAAAGTATATTCAAAACTCAACTAAAACTCCTAGAGGTGAGGTATTAAGGTATTTAGAGTTGTTGTGTACTAACAAAAAGCTAGCTAATCCTAAATATATAGTATTTAATAATGGTGTATTTGATTTAGAAACTAAAGAATTACTAGAGTATTCTCCTAAATACATTATAAAAAATAAAATACCTCATAATTATAATCCCACAGCTTACCATGAGTTATTGGATAAAACATTAAATAAAATTTGTTGTAAGGATAAGAAATTACGTTATGTAATAGAGGAAATGATAGGTTACACATTACTAAGACGTAATGAACTAGGTAAAAGTTTTATATTAACTGGAGATGGATCTAATGGTAAGTCTACATTATTAGATTTAATAAATGAATTACTAGGTGAGGAAAATATATCTTCAGTTTCACTTAAAGATTTATCTGATAGATTTAAGACATTCCAGTTAGATGGGAAACTAGCCAATATAGGTGATGATATTTCCAATGAATATATACCCGATAATAGCACATTTAAAAAATTGGTTACTGGTGAAAAAGTTAATGTTGAAAGAAAAGGAACTGATCCATACGATTTCAGGAACTATAGTAAATTAATATTCAGTGCTAACGAATTACCTCGTATAAACGATTTGAGCGGTGGTTTAAAGCGTAGGTTAGTATTTATACCTTTCAATGCTAAATTTAGTAAGAGAGATGAAGACTATGACCCATTCATCAAAGATAAAATAACAACTCCAGCAGCTCTTGAATATTTATTAAAAATAGCAATTGATGGTTTATATAGAATATTAAATAATAATTCAATAACATATTCCAAAGCCTGTGACCAAGTATGGGATGAATACGAGGCAATAAATAATCCAGTAGTATCATTTATTGATGACCATAAAATAGAGAACGAATCAATTAACGATGTATATAGACAATACAGCGTATGGTGTCACGAATCAGGATTAAAACCATTATCAAAGATAATCTTTGGAAAAGAAGTCCGTAAACAAGGTTACAACAGTAATAAACAAGTGAAAATAGATGGTAAAGTAACTAAAATTTATACAATAAATTAAGCAATTTCAATACTTTAAACTAAAAGGTAACTAAAAGTAACTAAAATAAAAATTTTCGGTTACCCATTCAACAGTAGTAATAGCAATGGTTAGAAGTACATGGGTAACTAAAAAACTAAAAAATAATTTCTTAAGTTTTTAAACAAAAAATAAATTAAATATATATATATATAAAGAAATTATATATTATAGTTACCGTTTTTTAGTTACTTTTTAAAAATGAAAGTATTGAAATCTACACATTTATAGAGGTAACCAAAATATTTTAAAAGTAGTTACTTTTTAGTTACCAAAGGGGTGAAGATATGAGTGAACAGCTAACAGATTATGATAAAGTAGAAAAATTGTTAGAAGAATACAGAGAAATAAATATAGATATTGAAGGTTTAGATTATCAAATCAAAGTTGAAGGAATCAAAGGATTATCTTATAATGATATGCCAGGTAGTCCTTTACCTAGTAATAGATCACCAATTGAATGTGAATTAAATAAAATAGATAAATTAAAAGGTGATAAATTACATCTAGAAATAAAAAAAGAAGGTATAGATAAAGTTCTAAAACAATTAAATGAATTTGAAAATAAACTAATTAAGTATATCTATTTAGATAAGCTTAAGTATAAAGAAATAGAAAATAAATTAAACATGAGTAAAACAGGTATATTATATAACAAAGATAAGTTAATCAATGATAAATTGATTAAGTATTTTATAAAATACAACTTAATACATTAACAGTACTATAAATATACTAATTTAGTATTAAGTTACTTCACATACTGTATTTTACATATGATAATATTATATTATAGGAATACTAGATAAAACCGATATGTTAATTCGTATCGGTTATTTTTATGCACATATGCAACTTATTATAAATCGAGGAGGTGTGAGCTTGAGCAACGAATTAACTACATTGACTAGACAAGAGTCAGATATGATTAATTTATTGATAAATGGTGAATCTATAACAGATATTGCTAAATTAATAGGAGTACATAGAAATACAATAACTAAGTGGATGAATAAGGATTATATTAAGGCTGAGATGGGCAAGCGTAGGCAAGAGCTCACAAACCAAGGAAATGCTATAATTTTAAAGGACTTATCAACCTATATTAATAATATTAAAGCTTTGGCTAATGATAGTAGTGATAAGCGTGTAGCTCTTGCTGCTAACCAGTATCTTATTAATAGAGTATATGGTAGTCCTACAGCTATCGTAGATATTAATAATAGTGAAGCCGATAACACGGCTACTGAAGTTAGCAAGATAGAGATTGCATTGAGTAAAATGAAAAGTAATCATTGGAAGAAGTGATCTATATAATTAAATGCTATCCCTTTAGGCTATACCTATATGACACTATGAAATTATATATCAAAATAGTTTCAAAAGAATATAAAAATAAATTCTGAAACGTTTCAAAATAACACTTGACTTCATTGAAACATAATCATATAATTAAGTTATAAAATGAATTGTGAATATAGAGGGGGTACCTTCTAAAATTCAACATCATCAAATATCACTACGACCCATGTTATAAATTTTGTGATATAATTTAAAAAACAAGGGGGGTTTACTTCTAAAATGAAAAATGCTACTATTTTATTATAGAAGTAAAAAGGGGTGATAATTGTGAGTTATGGGATTTATTCTATTACAAATCGAATAACAGGTGATAAATATATCGGTCAAACTAAGGTTAGCTTTGAAGATAGATGGAAACGTCATACAAATAAGTTAAACAGAAATAATCACGACAATGATTATCTTCAAAAGGCTTGGAATAAATATGGTGAAGATGCTTTTGAATTTAAAGCTATACATATTTGTGACGAATTAGATATTTTAAATGATTTAGAAATATACTACATAAAGAAATATGATTCATTTAATAATGGTTATAATTTAACTTCTGGTGGAGATGGTTTTGAGGGCGAAATTAGTGAAGAAACTAGATTGAAAATGATAGAGAATGCCAAAATATCATCTAGGAATAATTCAGATTATACTGAATTTCAAATTACTAAAGTTAAAGAACTACTTGTTGATGAAAATTATGTAGGTAAGTTATCTCAAATATCCAAAATAACGGGAGTGAGAGAAAATGTAATTTCATCTGTTAAGGCATTAAATTCATGGATAGATGTAAAAAGTGAATTAAATGAGAAAATAATAGAAATTAACGATAAAGAAACTAGAAATAAAAATATTATAGTTGACTTTGTTGATAATAAAATGACTATAGAAGAGTTAGTAAATGAATATAACCTAACTCAAAGCTCTATATATTCAATTTTACGAAATAATGGTTTGAATAATAAAATATCAACTATTAATAAAAATAATTCTGATTTAAAGTTTGAAGTAAAAATTATAGAAGCTTATAAAAATGGCGTTAATACATATATCGATATGGAAAGAATAACTGGAATTAGCAGGTACCACCTAGAAAGACTTTCATGTAAACTAAATATTAATTTAAATACTAATAAAAAAACAAATGTTAAAAATATTAATTGGGATGAAAAATCCAAGAGATATTTGATTAGATTGACTAATAATAAAAAACAAATAGTTATTGGAGGTACAAAAGACTTAACTGAAGCACTTTCAATTAGAGATAAGGCAAGGAAAATGATAGATAACTCTGATAAAGAAGGCTTGGAAGCATTGATTTCATCATTAAAAAGCGATTTAAATTTAGATAATCCTCTTGATGAATTAGAAAAATATAATAAATTGAAACCAAAGAATATTAGAGTTGATAAAAGACCAAAACAGATTCCTCGCTTTGAAGTGTATGTAAAGAATAAATATATAGGTTCCTCCAAAATGTTAGATGAAGCTATTAAAATACGAGATGAATATTTAAAGTCTTTTTAATTACTATTAATTTTTAAAAAGTCAGGGAGGGTATTACCAATGGGAAAAGTTTTTAATTATATAAGGGTATCAAGTAAGGAACAAAATGAAGCTAGACAAATAGAAGCTATGAATAAATTCAATAATGAAAATGGAGTTATTAATCCAATAGAACTTATTGATAAGGCTTCTGGAACTAATACAGATAGAGATCAACTACAATTACTACTTAAAGTAGTTGGAAAAGGTGATTTAGTAGTTATAAAATCAATAGACAGATTATCAAGAAATTATAAAGAATGTAAGCAGCTATGGGAGGAAATAACTTCTAAGGGAGCTGACATTGTAGTAATAGATATGCCAATGTTAGATACTAGACAGTATAAAGATTTATTAGGTAACTTCATAAGTGACTTAATATTATCGGTATTAGGATATGTTGCAGAACAAGAAACTGAGTTTAGAAAGCAAAGACAGGCAGAAGGAATAGCCATAGCTAAATCAAAAGGTGTCTATAAAGGACGTAAAAAAATAGAAACTAATGATAATTTTATAGAAGTTTATAATAGTTGGAAACAAGGTAATATAACTGCTGTAAAAGCTATGGAAGAATTAGGATTGAAGAAAAATACTTTTTATAGAAGAGTAAATGAATATGAAAGTAACTGCTAATAGGTAGTTACTTTTTTTATGTAATAAATAAGGAGGTACTTATGGAAGAACAAGTTAATATTCAGTTACTCTTTGAGTACCTCACAAAAACATTTATAAAAAATGGTGCTCAAATACATGAAGCTGAAGAACAAGCGCATAATATGATGTTAGAGAATTCTAGTAACTTATTTGGTTATCACGGTTTGGCCTGGCAACTAGGTAAGATAAATCTAGAATTTTTTTGTATGTATTTTATGCAAGACACTTATCTACCTAAAGAAAATAATGCTGCAGCTCCTATTGCTGATGTTCATAGGGAACTTTGGAGTGATATTCAAGAAAGTATTATAGGAGATGGATATAGTCAACTTGGAAGAATATATCCAAGGGGAACTGGTAAGAGTGCCTTTGGAAACTTTGGTCCTACTGTATGGTCTCATTGTTATGGCCATAAAAAATACACACTTATATGTTCTGATATAGGTAGTACCGCTGAAAAGTTTATAAAAGACATAAAGAATATATTATTAGAAAATAAATATATAGAAATGGCGTTTGGTACATTATTAGATGATAGAAATAAAAAGTATATCTGTAATAGTACCCAATTAGAATTAAGTAATAAAACTTTTATAGAAGCAATATCATCAGCTTCACCTATGAGAGGTCGTAAATATGATAACTGTAGACCTGATTTAATAATATTAGACGATTATCAAAGTGAAGATGACACAAGGACTGAAGATGCACGAGAAAAGAAGTGGAAAAGATATTCTGATGACGTTAAGTATGCAGCACAAAAAACAGTAATTAGAAATGGTGAGATAGTTAAAAAAGGAACTACGTTTATTGCTCTTGGTACTCTACAACATAAAGAATGTTTTTATAGTCGGTTAATGAAATTACCAACGTGGAAGTTTAAACATGAAAAAGGTGTTTTAGTAGATAATGTGGATGAATTATTTACTACTGGAAGCTGGAGAGAATTTAAATCTATATTGTTTAATTTTAAAAATAATGAAAGATTAGAAGATGCAAAAGAATTTTATTGGAGTAATCAGGACAAGATGAAATTTCCTATACTATGGGAAGAATTTTGGGACTGTTTAGATATGGCCCTTAGTTATTATGAAAATCCCACATCTTTTAAACAGGAGGTTCAGGGGGATGTTAATAGTATAGGTGAAAAATGGTTTAAAAGAAGTAATACAGAGCCACGAGAAACAATAGAAACTCATGATTTTATTAAAACAATGATTGTAGTAGATCCTGCATCTAGTGGAGGTAAGAAAAATGACTACTGTGCATTTTTAGTTGGTTCAGAGGCTAGTAACAAATTTAAATATGCTAGAAAAGCTGAATTGGTAAGGATAAATGCTCGTAGTGAGTTTGATAAATATATAGATTATATAATTAAATTGCTATTAGAATATACTGATGCAACTCATGTTAGTATAGAAAAAAATACTTTTAATGGTGCAGATGCAAACCAACTTGAAAAAGCAATACACAATCATCCCTTATTAAAGTATAGAAATATTACCATAATAAATGAAATGCAAAGAAAAAATAAGGATGATAAAATTTCAACAATAGTACCAGCGGTTAACAATGGTACTTTTATTTTTGCAGAAGAAGATGAAGGATTTATAGAGCAGCTTATGGAATTTGCGGGTCAAAAGTTTACCGTACATGATGATGCTGCTGACGTATCTGCTGAATTTTGGTTGAAGATTGATGAAATAAAAGTTATTAAAAAAGTTAAATTTTTAAATAGAAAGTTGTTCGGATTATAGGAGGTGTGAATCTTGAATATTAATGAAATTATTAAAAAACTTTTCAAAAAAGAAATTGGATTAGACCTTAATAATCCAGAACATTTGAAATTAGTTAAAAAAGCTTATGGATCTTATTGGATATTTAAAAATATATATGAAAAAATGTATAGATACTATAAAGGTGATACTGATGCAATAAGAAAATACTTATTTGTAACGGAAAGGTCCAATCTTAAAATAAATTTAAATTACATTAAAAAATTTATAAAAGAAGAAGTTGCCTATACAGTTGGAAATGATATAACGTATGAATCCAGAAGTGATAATGAAAATATAGTTAGGGATATAGAATATTATACAGCTCATTGGAATGAGTTACATGATACTGATTTGATGAAATATTTAATTATTTTCACAAAAGTATATGAACTATATTATATTGATGATAATGCAGATTTTTGCAGTAAAATAATTAAACCTACAGAAGGATATGCTTATTATGATGAATCTTCAAAGAAGATTCTTTTTTTTATTCATGCATTTAAAAATGATTTTGATACTACAAATTCTTATATAGATGTTTATACTGCTGATAAAATATATCACTTTGATAGTAAATTTAATAAGATAGCAGATTCTACTCCAAATATTTTTGGTGAAATTCCAGTTTCAATAGGTGAATTAACTGAAGAAGGGTATGATGATAGTTTATATAAGGATTTAAAAGGACTTCAAGATGCATTTGAAACAAATTTATCTGATATTGGTAATGAGATAAGTGACTTTAGAAATGCATATTTATTATTTAAAAATTCTCAAGTTGATGAGGATAATATTCCCGAAATGAAGAGAATGGGTGTTTTACAATTACCAGGGGAAAAGGCTGATGCAAGTTGGTTAATTAAAAATATTAATGATACATTTATTCAAAATACATTGGATAGATATGAAGATACAATGTATCAACTAGCTTGTCATATAAATCATAATGAATCATTACAATCAAATCTCAGTGGAGTTGCTTTAAGATCTAGACTTATAGTTTTAGAAAATAAATGTAGTTTGGAAATAAAAGCTCATAAAAATATAGTCAAAAATAGACTTAGATTTTTATTTAAGTATTTAGATATTAAGAAAAATAAAAATTATGATTATAAAGATGTAAAAACTCTTTATACTCCTAATATACCAACTGATGATTTATCGACTGCTCAAATGCTATCCCAAATACCAGAAGGAGTTATATCAAAGGATACTGGTAGAGGTTTATTTAGTTTTATAAATAATAAAGTGGTTGAAGCTGAAAAAGTAAAAAAAGAACAAAGTGAAGAAATACCGATAGACTTGGACAACTTAGGTGATGAAAATGACTAAGGAAGAATTGTTTATAGAAGAATTATATAATGAAGCTGATGAAGAATTAAAAGAAGTCTATAAACAACAGAAAGAGTCTAGAGATGATATTCTCACAGAAATAGCAATGGTTATGCTTACATACACCGTATTAGATGGATTGATGGATATTAAGAAAAAGGATAAGGATAAGCTTTATAAAAGTTTATCAGGATTAATTATTTCTAATTACAAAAAAACTAGTGATAAAGAAGTCAAGGTTTTAACTAATATTCTAGAATCTACAGTAAAAAAAACATTTAAATTTTATAGGTACAATTTTAATTTAAATGATGTAAGGAAAATAATAGAAGATAATTTCAAAGGTAAGCATTTTAGCGAAAGAATTTGGGAAAATGAAAATGAAGTTGCAAAAAAATTACATTCTCAAATAAAGAACTTCCTAAATGGAAAAGTGAATGTTAATCAAATAAAGAAAGATATTGAAAAAACCTTTAATACAAGTGCTTATAATGCTAAAAGATTAGTTACTACAGAAGTTTCAAGATGTTCCAGTGATTCTTTTAATAGCTTTTGTGAAGAAACTGGTGTTAAAAAGGTTCGCTATAATGCAACTTTAGATAATAAATTATGTACTGATTGTGCTCAATATCATGACAAAGTATTTCATCTTAAAGATAAAATAGAGGTTCCAAGACACCCATTATGCAGGTGTTTTTATACTATTGAAAAATAACAAATTTAATAAGTTTAACTAAGCCTTAGTCATCTAAGGCTTTTTATTATACAAAAATAATGTCCCAAGGTTCATGGAAGTTTGGGGGATAGGAGAGAAATATGAATAAAAAAGATTTATTAAAATTAATAGAAAACATTGATGATGAAGGTTCAGTTGATGAAGTTTTATCAAAAAGTGATTTTGCAAAATCATTTTTACAAAATGGTTTAACTTTAAACGCGTTTAAAGAAAAAATTAAGACTGATAAAGAATTTAAATCTTTCATGGATAGTGAAAATGATAAACACCATAGTAAAGCATTAGAAACTTGGAAGGATAATAATTTAGAAAAGGAACTCGAGCCTTTTATTAAAGAAAAATATCCTGATTTAATTACTGATCCAGTACAAAAGAAAGTATTAGAGTTAGAAAAAGAATTAGAAAAAGAAAGAACAGCTAATGCTAGAAAAGATTTATTATCTCAAGCTATGAAGTATGCCTCAGATAAGAAATTACCAGCTAGCATAGTTGAAAAATGTTTAGGTGAAGATTTCGATAAGACTAAAGAAGAAATAGATGCTATAGTGGATGATTGGTCTAAAGGACTTGAAGCAATAGCTACTGAAAAAATGAAGCAATCTAGCTATATACCTGGTAAAGGGGCAGACGGAAAACCAATGAGTATCGGTGCTTCTATGGCTGCTAAAAATAATTCAAAATCAAATGTCCCAAGTGATCCTTGGGGTGATAAATAAGGAGGAAAGTTATGTATTTTAAAAAGACAAGTTATGAAAATGATATGGAAATTTTGGTCACAGAAAAGAATTTAGTTACTTTTTCAGGGACAGTTGTAGCAAGTGGCGTTGATTCTAATGTCGAAGGAAAAAAAATTGTAAAGGCTGGTTCCTTTATAGATGCTTCAGGTGCAGTTGTAAAACCAAGTGGTTCTAGTTTCTCTGGGACACCAATAGGAATTCTTTATAAAACAGTAGATGTTACTAATGGAGATGCTCCTGCTTCAATAATAGTTGAAGGATACTTAAGAGAAGATAGGATTTTTGATGGATTCGAAGAAGATGCTAAAACTGCAGCTAAAGCAAAAGTACCAAATATAAGATTTAGATAATGAGGAGGAAATTATAATATGCCAAGATTAGAAGAAGTTTTTAATACGAATGAATTAGTTAATTATTTTAAAGAAAGAACAGTTGCTCCTATGCTAGGAGAGTCACTGTTTCCAGAAAGAAAAATACAAGATATAGAATTTGATATGATATTAGGAACTGGAGGGCTTCCTGTTAGTGCAGAGGTTCATGCATTTGACACAGAAACTCAATTGGCTTCAAGGGAAGCAATTGAAAAAGGTGCTGCACATTTAGCTCTTATAAAAAGAAAAATAAAAATAGCTGAAAAAGAAATTATAAAGATAAATAACCCTAGAACAGATTCAGAGTTATCTTTTGTTTTATCTCAATTGTATAATGATGCTGAAAAGATGACTGATTCTGTAAAAGTTAGAGTTGAAGCAATGAGAATGGAATTATTATCTACTGGTAAAATAGCAATTAATGAAAATAAAGTTAAAGTAACTATGGATTATAAAGTTCCTGCGGGTAATAAAAAATCATTTACATGGCAAACACCATCTAGTGACACTCCATTAGACGATTTAGCGACATTAGCTGATTCAGTTGAAACTGAAAGTGGTTCTAGACCAACAAGAGCATTAACTTCTAGAAAAATAGTTAAGACAATTTGCAATTGTGATAGTGTAAGAAAGGCTATTTATGGAGTTAATAGTGATAAAATTGTTACTTTAGCTGCTTTAAATGAATTATTAGCTCAATTAGATTTACCACAAATTGTCGTTTATGAAGGAAAGTATAAAAAGGAAACTACTAAAGGATTTACGACTGCAAGATACTTCCCTGAGAATGTAATAGCTATGTTTGGAGACGAAACATTAGGTGAAACTATTTATGGTTTAACTGCTGAAGAAGTAAAATTAATAGGTGATGGAAAAATGGAAGAAGCTTCAATCTTAGATAATAAAATATTCGTTGGAACTTATACTTCTATAGATCCAGTTGGAGAATTTACCAAGGCTGTTGCGACTGCATTACCAACATTACCTCATGGTGAGGAATTAGGAATAGGAACTGTTACTTTACCCTAATCCAGCCCTAGAGACATCTAAGGTCGGTAAAGCTAGGGTAGGTAAAGCAAAAGTAGGCAAAGAATAGGAAGGTGATGTAAATGGCATATCAAAAACATACATGGCAAGATGGAGAATTAATTACGCATGAAAGGCTAAATGCTATAGAAAATGGTATATCAGAAATAGAATTAACCCCGGGGCCACAAGGTCCAGCTGGTCCTCAAGGTGAACAAGGTTTACAAGGTCCTAAGGGAGAAAAAGGTGAAGTTGGTCCAGCTGGTCCTCAAGGTGAACAAGGTTTACAAGGTTTACAAGGTCCAGCTGGTCCTCAAGGTCCTCAAGGTGAAGTTGGTGAGAAAGGTGCAGACGCAGTAATCAATAAGCTTAATAAAGTGGACGCATTAACAGTAGAATCTGCTAGTACACAAGATATAGCGACAGCTTTTAATAATTTGATTGCAGATTTAAAAGCGAAAAAATATATGAATGAAGCGTAGAGAGTGTTTATACTCTCTACTTTTTAATTTAGGAGTGATTATTTTGACTTTAGAGGAAAAGAATGAAGCTAAAGCAATTATAGTTATTAGAAATTACTTGAATAAAAATTTAAGCGATGAATATATAAAGAAAAAGTATGCTTTAGCTATAGAGCAGTTGATTGAAAATGCAAATAAAATTAATTCAGCTAAATTAATTGGAGTAAAATCCATGAGTGAAGGTAATCAAAGTGTTAGTTTTGATTCAAATATAGAAGCGTGGTCGATGACTGCTGATGTAAAAGCGTTATTACCTACTCCATATGTTCGTATGTGCTAGAGGTGATACAATGGCAGTTTTATTTAAAAATGCAGATATAACTTTATATAACAAATACTATGACCTGAATAGTGATACATATAAGTATCAAAGGACAGTTATTAAAGGTGTTAATTGGCAAGGAAAAAGAAATGGAACAGTAAGTGATAAAGGGTTACTATTAGCAGATAGTACCCTTATTTTTATTGATAAATTGGATAATTATATTAGTCCTAAAAGGTTTGTTAAATTATCAAATGAAGATAGAGAAAAATATTTCACTTTCACTCCTGGAGATAAAATTGTTAAAGGTGAAATAGATTTTGAAATGACAGGAGTTAAACCATATCGACTAGTTGATTTGGAAAATGAGTTCGATGATGTTATAGATATTAAATCTGTAAATCCATTGTCTGACCATTTTGAAGTGGAGGGGGTATAGTATGAGTACATTAAGTAAGTTACATGAAAAGTGCAATAAATGTAAATATAAAGAATCTTGTGATAATAAAAGAATGATGACTTGTGAAATAGCTGAATTACCAAAGTCTAGTATGATGAGTTTAAGTAATCATAATACCGAATCATTAAGTTACCCATTATTGATACCTCATACTCCAATTACAATAAACATGGGTGCATACGGAGTCATAGAGACTAGTTTGGAAGAAATTCAAGAGCAGTTAAAAAAAGATTTTTATAAGGATTTAAATATAGGGTGTAATTATGGGTGGTAAAAAAGTACAATGGAAATTAAAAATGGATGATACACAAAAAATACTCCTTAAAAGATATCTTAATAAAAATGGCGAAGCTCAAGAGCTTTTCACTAAAGAAGTTGCCAAAGAGTGCAACAATTATGTACCATTTAGTACTGGTAGACTTAAAGATATGATGGTTGAACTAAAAACAGATAAAATCATATACAACGCACCTTACGCAAAAAAGCAATATTATACTAACTCAGGAAATGGTAAACATGGCGAAAGTGCTGGGGGTTTACGTGGAAAGATGTGGGATAAAAGAATGTGGCAAAATAATGGTGATAAAGTTGTTAAGAGTATTGCAGATTTCGTAGGAGGTAGGAGTAAATGATAATAAATAAATTTAGACATTTTTATAAATATGGTTCTCCAAGTGTACCAGGTTCTTTAATAAAAAATATTATACATAAAATCTTATGGAGATTAAATCTTGTTCATTCACCAAGTATGGGGGGCTATAAAGAATATATAGCTTATAAAAAATTATGGGGTAAAGTTGGTGATATTTCTTGATAATAAATGCTTTAAGAGATTATATAAGAGCTTGTCCTCATTTGGACACCTTTAATATGGCTACTAAGGTTAATGTAAATTATCTAGAACCTGATACAGATACTTATTCCATAGAGGAAGTACCAATAGAGCCTATTGTGAAGCAATATGTCAATGGAAGTAGTATAAGACAATATGCTTTTATATTTACATCTAGAGAACCTTATGGAGTAGATGTATTACAAAATATAGATAATAGTGGATTTTATGAAAAGTTTGCTAATTGGATAGAAGAACAAAATAATAAAGAAATATTTCCATTACTAGATAATGGATTAGAACCTTTAGAAATTAAGGTTACTAGTACTGGATATGCATTTGCAGTTACAGAAGACACTGCACAATTCCAGATACAATTAAAATTAAAATATTTTAAGAAAGGAATGAATTAGTTTGGCAATAAGAAAACGTAAGATACAAGCTAACTACTTAAAAGTAAATGATAATTTTGAACTATTGGGAACTGGATTTACAGAACTTAATGAAAGTCCAAGTGCTCAAACAACTAGTAAAAGATATATAAATCAATCTAGTGCTAGTCAAAGTGTTACAGGTTATGAATGGACAACTTCATTTAATACGGATCAAATAGTTTCTGATAAGGCTATAGAATATATAAGAGAGATTGGAGAAATGCAAAAAACAGGTGATGATACAGAGACGGAATATATTATTGTGGATTTAGATAAACCTGCTGCTGAAGACTCTGGTTTTAGAGCTAGAAAAATTAATATTGCTATTGCAGTAGATAGTTTTGACGATAATGATGGTGAATTAGGAATAAGTGGTTCTTTCTTAGGTCTTAGTGATCCAATTGAAGGGACATTTGATACATCTGCAAAATCATTTACTGAAGGTTTTTCAGCTAAAGTTGTATAGGAGGAATTTTTATGATAATTAATGGAGTAGAGTTAGAAAATTTAGATATTTATGACCTTGAGGTAGCTGAAAGATACGAGAAAGCTATGTCAAGGATTAGTGATATACAAGGAGAAGTTGGGAATTTAGACGGAGCCGAAGGAATTAGAAAAATATGCACTGGTATCTTTGAGGTATTCAATACAATGTTTGGAGAAGGTGCTGATAAAAAGATTTTCGGGAATAGAGTTAATTTATTAACTTGTTTAAAAGCTTTAGAGGAATTTCAATTACAAATAAAGGATCAAAAGAAAGAGATTGAAAAATTAGCAAATAAATATTCTCCAAATAGAGCGGTTAGAAGAAGTAAAAAATAATGAATATTTTAGTTGATTTATTACCCACTACAGTTGAAATTAATAATGAGAAGTACGAAATCAATAGCGATTTTCGTACTTCTATTTTGTTTGAATTATTAATGCAAGATAATTCTATAAAAAAAGAAGATAAAATTTTTATGGCTTTACAACTTTATTACCCTGTTATCCCACATAATGTCAATGAAGCTATAGAAAAAATACTATGGTTTTATAGGTGTGGAAGAGATGTTGTATCGTCTAAAGGTACAGGAAATGGTAAGGGTGCTACTCAAATTTATGACTTTGATTATGACGATATGTATATTTATGCTGCATTTATGGATCAATATGGAATTGACCTACAGGATATTGAAAATCTTCATTGGTGGAAATTTAAAGCAATGTTTCTAGGATTAAAAGAAAATAACAAAATAGTGGAAATAATGGGATATAGGAGTATGGATTTATCTAAAATTAAAGATAAAGAACAAAAAGCTCACTATAAGAAAATGCAGGGTATTTATAAAATTCCTATATCTAAGGATGAAGAGAAGAAATTAGAAGAAATTGAAAAAGCCTTGTTGAATGGTCAAGATGTGAGTAAATTATTATAATTTTTTATTACACTTTAAACCTATTTTACGATATAATAAATTATCCAAATTTATTATTGGAGGATTTTTTATGGGGTTTAAAAGTTTTATAAAGGAAGCTATAGAAGAAGAAAAAAATAAAACTCCTGAGCAAAGACAACAGGAGAAAGATAGTAAGAAGTTAGATAAAATATATGAAAAGTATAGTGATTACTTATTAGATGATGAAAAAATAATATTTAATACTAGTAATTCTAAAGGTGTTTACTTATTTTTAGAAAAAAGAATTTTTGTTCACGATTATATATCTGGAAAAGTAACTAAACAAGAATATCACACTATACCTATGAAAATATAAAAAGATTTACAATTGAAACAGCTGGAGCCATGGATTTGGACACTGATATTAAACTGTTTCTAGGTGGAGGACAAGAAGAATCTATAACACTTAAAGTTCCAATTGATTCTACAAAATCAATAAATAAAATAATATTAGGTAAAATACTATAAAACACTAGATATCTAGTGTTTTTTATTTTTAAGAAGGTGAAAATATGAAGGATATAAGATGTCCTAATTGTAATCAGTTGTTATTAAAAGCCGATTACGTTAAAGGGGAGATAAAATGCTCTCGTTGCAAAAAAATAAATAAATTAGAAGTTAAACAAAAAGACAGAGCTTAGAGCCACACTATAGAGTAGTGAGCCAATGCCTGCTTTTTTTATTTTTATAAAGAAAGTAGGTGAGTTAATGGCTGATGGAAGAATTATAATTGATACTCAAGTGGATTCAAGTGGAGCTGAGAAAGATGTAAAAGGTCTTAGTGGTAAACTAGGAAGTTTTACTAAAACTGCAGCTAAAACTACAGCTGCAATAGTAACTGCAGGTGCGGGAGCTGTTGCAGCATTAACAAAATTATCGATTGACCAATATGCCGAATATGAACAATTAGTTGGTGGAGTTGAGACTCTATTTAAAAAGAGTAGTGATAAAGTAATTGAATATGCAAATAATGCCTATAAGACTGCTGGAATGTCTGCTAATGAATATATGAGCACAATTACAGGATTTTCTGCTTCGTTATTACAAGGACTTGGTGGAGACACTAAAAAAGCTGCCGAAATAGGAAATATGGCTGTTACTGATATGTCTGACAATGCAAATAAAATGGGTACAAGTATGGAACTTATACAAAATGCATACCAAGGATTTGCTAAACAGAACTATACTATGCTTGACAATCTTAAGCTAGGATTTGGTGGTACAAAAACAGAAATGCAAAGGTTACTACAAGAAGCTAGCAAAATAAGTGGTATTAAATATGATATTAGTAACTTCAGTGACATTATAGAAGCTATACACGTTATTCAAAATGAAATGGGTATAACTGGGACTACAGCCAAAGAAGCAGCTACTACTATTGAAGGTAGTTTAAATATGACTAAATCAGCATGGACTAATTTATTAACTGGTATGGCAGATGATAATGCCGATTTTGATGCTTTAATTAATAATTTAGTTGATTCAGCGATCGCATTTGGAGATAATATACTACCTAGAATCGAGGTAGCTATTAAAGGTATCGGTCAATTAGTTGAAAAATTACTTCCTCCAATTGTTGTTAGATTACCTCAGTTATTAACTGATATATTACCTTCATTATTAAATGCTGGAGTTCAAATGGTAGGTTCTTTGGGTAATGGTATTATTCAAGCATTGCCTACATTGATTAACTGTGGAGTGCAAGCAATTAAAACAATTTTAAATGGTATAACTAGTAATTTATCTCAAATAGTAAATGGAGCTATGCAAATAGTTCAATCATTAGTAGATGGATTTGTTCAAGTAGCACCTCTATTATTAACCGCTGGATTACAACTAATAATAGCGCTTGGGCAAGGTATAGCTGACAATTTACCTACACTTATGCCTAAAATTATAGATTGTATTATAAAAATATGTGATACATTTATCGAAAACTTACCTTTACTTATAGATGTTGCAGTACAAATAATATTAGCTTTAGTACAAGGATTAGTAACTGCCTTACCAACGTTAATTGCAGAAGTTCCTAGAATAATTAATGAATTTTCTAATGCCATTTATGGAGCCTTACCTCAAATACTAATGGCTGGTATTCAAATCATAGGAATGCTTATCAAAGGTTTAATTCAATCAATTCCTACCTTAATAGCTAATATACCTCAAATTATAATGGCTATAGTCAATGTAGTAACATTATATAATTGGGCGGGATTAGGTAAGAACATATGGAATTGGGTTAAGAATGGTATGGATTCCATGAAGGGTAATATTGGAAACACAGCTAAAAACATAGCTGAATGGGTTGGAAAATCTATAACTAATGTATTTAAAGGTGGTCTAAGTTGGGGTAAAAATTTAATTTCAAGTATCGGTCAAGGATTTTCTTCCATGATTAGTTTTTTAGGTAGTTCGGCACGTTCAGTAGCGACTAATGCTTTAACTGCAATTAAAACTAAATTCTCTGAAGGATTTAATATAGGTAAAAATCTTATAGAAGGAATTTGGAATGGTATAAAAAATATGAAGCAGTGGATATTAGATAAAATAGGAGGATTTGCAGGAACTATTATTAGTGGTCTAAAAGGTTTCTTTGACATACACTCTCCATCTAGGGTAAAATATTGCCCCCTATGTTGGTAACAACATAGTCAACATCGGGAAAGAAATCGGGAAGACTAAGAATTATACTTTTATATTTCTACAATTCATGATATAATCAAATTAGAAATTCATTAGTATATTGTGGGAAGTGATAGGTTTGGAAAATAAAATATTTATTGAAAATTTACCAATGAAATCTTCAGGGATTGATTGGGTAAAAACAAAAGGTATGAAAGTTCATTTTATACATAATGAAATAGAGGGGGATTTATTAATTAAAGATGTATTCCCTTCAAAACACACTAAATTATTAATAAAATACCAAGATAATGAAACTACAATACATACAACAAGTTTTATAAGATGTATGTTGACAAATTTATTAAATAATAAGAAATTGCCAAAATTTAAATATGACTTAAATGAAGAGTTTAAAAATAAAAATTCAACTTTGAAAATAATAGATAGAAAATATAATTCAATAAAACGTACTAAAAAAGATAAGAAAACTGGTAAGATTATAGAATACGTCAATAACAGAAAAGAATATGAATTAAAATGCTCTAAGTGTGGGAATATAACAACTTTAAGAGAAAGTGATTTGAATAAAACAGGTTGTCCTGTATGCAATAATAAAAAGGTTGTTAAAGGTATTAATGATATAGGAACAACTAGACCAGACTTATTAAAATACTTCGAAGATAAAGAAGAAGCCTACACTCATACTAATGGTAGTGACTATATGGCTAAAATCAAATGTCCTTATTGTGATGAAAGAAAACTTCTGAGAATAGCTGATTTAAATAGATATGGAGTCGGTTGTTTATGCGGAAGCGGATATTCATATTCTGAACGATTTTTATATAATATTTTAAAAATGAATAAATTAAAATTTACAATTCAATATTCTAAGAATAATAGTGAATGGTGCGGTAATTATAGATATGACTTTTATTTAGATGATTATAATTGGATTATAGAATCACATGGAGAGCAACATTACACTCATAGTTTTATAGGGTGTGGTGGTGATAGTCTCGAAGAAATTAAGTTGAATGATGAAAAGAAAAGAAACTTAGCATTAAAAAATGGGGTTTCTGAATATATTGAATTAAATTGTAGTAAAAGTAATCATGAATACATAATAAAAGAAATTCAAAATAGCAAATTAAATAATATAATTAATTGGTCACTTATTAATGTTAAGGAATGTGATAAAAAAGCAAATGGTAATATAATTAAAATTGTGTGTGATAAATGGAATCAATACCAAAATGTTTCAAAAATTATTAATGATATAGATTTTATTAAAAGTAGAACTACTATAATTAAATACCTTAAAAAAGGAACTGAATTAGGAATGTGCAATTACAATCCAAAGTCAGAATTAATAAAATCTATTAAAGCAAATAGTTATTATTCAAATAAAGAAAAGTATAATTTACGTTAATCCGAATGGAAGGCTATGTTTAAAATCATAGTCACATGCAGAGCATAGGAGTTGAACCTAGGCTCTTTTTTATTGAAAGAGTTTAGAATATAATACTCCCACGAGTTCCCGACAACCTTCTAAGGTTGAAAAGATATGCCGACCTAACCATGAATTGACATGGTGTAATGGAGGAAACTCCTAGAAGTAGAGGATAAAAAGCCTTTACGATAACAAAGTGAATGCGAGATTTAATAGGTGTAAACCTTGTTAAAGGTATTGGGGTAGGTATAGATGTAGAAACACCTAATTTACAAAAAGATATTGATTCTAATATGTCAGGTTTAGTTGCTAAAATGCAATCTACTGTAGACTATGAAGCTGCTATGATTAATAATAAAATTGCTACTTATAGTGATTTAAATATTAGTGCTACAAATAGCAATAAATATGAAACAAGATTGTCAGATAATGATATCTCTAAATTAAGTGATTCTTTATCTAAGGGAACTACAATTGTAAAAGTTGATATGAATGAAAAGAATTTAATAAATGCAATAGCTGAACCTATTAATGCATTTATAGAAACTAGAAATAAAAGAAAAGGTAGATTGGAGGGAGCTGTTTAATGTTAATTTTCAATGACATTGATTTAGAAGAAATAGTCAAAGTTGTTTCTATCGAAACAACTTTACTGTCAAATAGAGAGAATTTCAATATTGATGTTCCCTCTAGAAATGGAAAGCTTTATGATAGTTTTCGTTATAATGAAAAAAGAATAGAAGTGAAATGTGATATTAAAAAAAGAAATGACGAGGAATATCGAACTTTTAGAGATGAACTTTCTAATACATTAATCGTTGAAGAACCTAAACCATTATGCATAGATGATAGTGGAAGGTTCTTTTTTGCTATCCCCGAAGGAGATATTTCTCAAAAGAAAATTTGCGATGGATATTATGAATTAGAGATTGAATTTATATGCTATGATCCTTTTTGTTATTCTGAAGAAGCTAAACAATATGATAGTGAAGATGGTAAAAACAGTGTTATCTGCGACAATGAGGGTAGTGTTGAGTGTTACCCTGTCGTAGAGATTGGTATTAGTAAAGATACACACTTTGTTCAAGTTGAAAATACTAATAATAATAAAAAAATACTAGTTGGAAGTTATCCAAGCACAGGAAATACAACTATAAAAGAAAAGTCAACTGTACTTAGTGATAACTGCGAGCAAACAACTGACTGGATAACAGGAAGCACTTCTGTTGATAGTGATAGAGCCACAAATGGTACTCTTAGTGTTACTGGCAATGGCGATGGCATAATGGCTGGAGACTTTGGAAGCAAGTCTACTGGAGCAAATTGGTATGGGACAAGCGCTAGAAAGAATTTAGGTACTCAAGTTGAGGATTTTTATGTTGAATGCATAATGAAGCATAATTCAACAGGAACAAATGGAGACCCAAGCATAGGAAGTAATGATACCGAAACTTCGACTAGTGGCTCTAAGAAAACTTACTATAAAGTTACTTGTAGCAGTTTAAATGTAAGAAGTGGACCAGGAACAAAATATAGGAGAGTAGGTTCACTAAAGAAGAATGCTAAAGTGTACCCTTCTTCTATTAGCAAAGGGTGGGCGAAGATAACTTATAAGAGTAAAGTTGCTTATGTTTCTACTTCTTATTTGAAAAAATGTTATAGTGACAATACTGTGACTGCTAAAAAGAGAAATTATGTTACTAATGTTAATACTGCTATTAGAAGTACATATAAAAAGAGTTCTACTAATAAATGTACAATTTTAGCAGGCAAAACTATAAGATGTTACTATGATAAGAAATACCTTGATCCAACGGATAAAAGTAAAAAAAGATACTATTATAAGTTGGCTGAAAAATATAAAGGTTATACAGGATATGTGCTTATTAGTAACCTTACAGAAGCTAGTGACACTTATTATGAATATGAAGAAGAATTAAACACGGCTGATGACAAAATGGGTATGGTTGAATTGTACGGATATACTGCCAACAATGAAAAATTGTTTAAGATAGGGTTATACGATGATAACCCATATTATGAATTTACATATCCATTAATACAAGTTGGGTCAAAAGATTTTCTTAAAGACAAGACTGTTGCTCCTGCTCCGAAAGTTAAAACTACTGTAAGTGGTAGCGGTGATAAGTTAACAGTAACAAAAGACAATTTATTAAGTGGGCGATATGGTTCATGGAATGAGTTCTATGGGAAGTTAGGTATACAAAGAAAAAACGGAAAGTGGAAAGCGTGGGTTTATAAAATTAAAGACGGAACTACTGTAAAGCAGTTATTGAAAAATGAAACTGAAGTTGTAGGAAGTCCTACAGGAAATCTAGCTTATATAGTAGCTTATTTTGGTACTTCTGCTGAAAATTCTACTAAAGCTAGTGGGGTTGCTATAAATCACGTTAACGTGAAAAATATCAGTCCGAAAACAAGTACTAATCAAAATTTAACTATATTTGAAGAAGGAGATACACTAAGAATAGATTGTTATAACAATAGGGTATATCTTAATGACAAGCCTTTTGAATCGAAAACCGATATAGGAAGTCAATTTTTCGGATTAGGTATTGGAGAAAATGAAATTAAGGTGTTGAGTGATGATACTGATATATCTGCTTCTGTCATATATAATGAAAGGTGGTTATAAACATGACAGATACTGTTTTTATATTAGATATAAATAAAAATGTAATAGATTACTTATCCAACAATGGAGTGTCGCCAGACGCTCCTTTTTTTGATGATATTTATATTTCAGAACTAAGTAATGGTGCTGAAACTTATGAATTTTCAACATTGAGCAATGCTAGAACTAGTGAGGCATTAGAATTAGGTAACTATGTAGTATTTAAATATGATAATAAGTATAAGTTGTTTCAAATTATGGATACAGAAGAAGAGCACAAGGAAGGTAGTATATTAATTAACTGCTATTGTGAAATGGCTGGTTTAGAGCTACTTACAGACTATTGTGAACCTTTTTCAATAGAAGGAAACGTTGAACTATTCTTCAATACAGTTCTACAAGATACTAATTGGAAACTGGGAGGGTTTAGTGAATCTCTCGTAACAAATATTCAACAAGTAAAAGTTGATAAATATACAAATGTATATAAAGTAATACAAGAAAATATAAGCACGTATGGAAATATTGAAATAGAATACAGAGTTGAATTTGACGGTAACAAAATATTAGGTTACTTCATTGATGTATATGCTAATGAAGAAAGAGGAAACAAAACATATAAAAGATTTGAATATGGTGAAAACGTAAAAGGAATTACTAGAAAAAGAAATTTATATGATTTTGCATCTGCGATGATTGGAGTAGGTAAAGACAATCTTACATTCAAGGATATAGAATGGAAAAAAAGCAAAGGTGATCCTGCTGATAAACCTCTTGGCCAAGACTTCATAGTTGATTTAGAAGCAAATGAGAAGTTCAACAAACATGGCAAATATATTAAAGGTCTATATGAAAATAATGATATTACAAATCCTCAAGACTTATTATTAAAAACATGGGAAAGGCTGCAAGAAGTTAAAGAACCAAAATTCGATTATGAAGTAGATCTAGCTATGACAACGACTGAATATGAAGATATTAAAGTTGGAGACACTGTTTATGTTATAGATAATGAGTATAACCCTCCTATATGGGTCGAAGCAAGAATTAGTAAGCCAGAATTATCTTTGAGCGATGGTACAGCCCATAAGTGTACTTTAAGCAACTATAAAGAGGTTGCTAGTAAAATAAGAGAACCCCAAGATGGTAAAACTCCGGAGATAGGTGACAATGGTAACTGGTGGATAGGTGGGTTTGATACAGGCAAACCAAGCCAAGGTTTGCCTGGAAGTGATGGCGCCCCTGGTGTTGATGGTGATAGCCCTTACCAATTAGTGTTAAATGCACAAAGTTTCATGAAGTACATAGATAAAAATACACCACCTATACCTACAGTAATTCCTATTACGGCTCGTGTATATGAAGGTACTAATGATATAACGAATAATTGTACGTTTAGATGGTATTACATAACTAGCAATTATCCTGATTTAGCTACTTATAGTGCAGATGAAGATACTATAGTAACGTTAGATGGCACAGATATAAGTGTATATGACAGTGTTACTA
>OLIT01000739.1_pt1 | contig 31726 bp, 28 predicted proteins | sample 1601341 | NCBI WGS metagenome assembly OLIT01 (sample SAMEA2452121, study PRJEB22498) | human gut metagenome | biome: human feces; feature: human gut; material: feces | place: Australia | collected 2012
AATATTTGCGAGATTACCAATTTTTATGGGTGTTTTTTTATCCCGAACTCGCGTATTTATTGTGCCGTAACAGACATCTTTTGTATTTTTGTAATCAAATATGAATTATGTGTGCATTATGTTTTATGATGCTGCATTAAAATGATTACAGAAAGCAAATGATGATGAACATTATGGGAGATTTAAATATAAATGTTTGGCTTGAAGAGTTTCGGAAAAAGCTCGTTGAACTGTTTGGCGGTCGGCTGCGTTTCTTCGGAATTCAGGGCAGTTATGGGCGCGGTGAGTCTTCGGCTGACAGCGATATTGATGTAGTTGTGATTGTTGACGGCATGACGCATTATGATTTGTTGGCTTACCGTAATATGATTGATGCAATGAAATTCAGCAGTAAAATCTGCGGCTTTGTATCGGGTACAGCAGAGTTGCTTGCATGGGAAAAGCCAGACTTGTTGCAGTTGGTTCTTGACACTCAGCCTATCATAGGCTCGCTTGACAGCTTTGGAATTTCTTTTACCAAAGAAGACGTACGCAGTGCTGTAAGGGCAGGGGCTTGCAACTTGTATCATGCCTGTTCGCATAATCTGCTTCATGCACGTAGTATGGAGGCTCTTGCCGGACTGTTTAAGGCAGCTAGGTTTACGGTGCGTATGAAACATTATTATATTACAGGAAATTATGTTGCCATGTTTAGTAAGTTGGCTGATGTGGTTTCGGTTGAAGACAGGCAAATATTGACTTTGGCCAAGTCGATAACTGATGGATGCGGCTGTGATGTGTTCGACGGTTATAGTATGATATTGTTGGATTGGGCAAGCGATATAATTAAGTTTCTGCGGTAAGTGTTGCAGAGGTTATATAAAAAAGAAACATCCTGGAGATAATTTCAATGTATGTCATAGACAATTATGCTAAATGATAAAATCTTACATTGAAATTATCTTCAGGATGTTTCTTTTATGTTTAATTATTATTTACAAGACTATTACAGTATTTTTCTTCTAAAGGTCGTTTTTATAAATCTCTGTTACCACGTCTTGGTATTGTCGCTCAATGTCCATATATGTAACCATGTTCTTGTAGATGCCTTCGGCTTCAACATAATAGTCGGTAACGGATATCTCTCCGTTTTCAACGGCTGTGCGCAGCAATTTCAATGTCTGTCGCATCAGAGGCACATCGTATGCGTCTACCGAAGCTTTTAATTGTTTCATTTGGTTGACCAGTGCGCGGGCAGAGTTCTCTGCATTTATACGTGCGTTTGCATGTTGCATCACAGCTTCGCTCTGTCTTGCCTTTGCTATTTTCACTTTGTTCTTGCTTGAAAACAGAGGTATAGAACCGCCTACTAGGAAACCGTTGCTTGCCATATCACCGTCGGTGTTTCTTCTGTATCCTATTTCAAGTTTAGGTATCCAGCTTTGTTTGTTCACCTTTACGTCCTGTTCCGCAGCAAGGACTGATGCCTGTGCGGTACGTACATTCCAGTCTGTGGCCACGGCCTTTTCATAAATCGTTTGGTCATTGTCGGCAGGTACGGCCGGATATTCAGTCATGTTGACTTCAATCGGCAGGCCTCCGTTAAGTGCCTGTAGCTGTTGCAGGGCGTTGGCATGCTTGGTGTCGGCTTGAACAAGTTCGGTTTCAAGGTTCATTCTGTCGAGTTTTATTTTGTTAAGCTCGAGCGAAGTTGCTTCTCCATTGTCGAATTTAACCTTAAACATGGCTAGCAGTTCGTCAGCATTTTTTCGCCTTTCCTGCAGCAGTTGTTTCTGTTTGTTATAGTTGATTATGTCTAGACAAAGCTTTTTGGCGTTAAGCAGAATGTCGCGTCGTGCTGTCTGATATTGCATGTCGAGCACATTGCGCTGCAGTTTGCCTGCCTTTTTGCGTGCGCCGTAAAGGGTGGGAAAGTCGAAACCCTGAGTTATTACAAGCTCCGAACTTGCTATTCCGCTTACTTTGCTTTGAAAGAACGGACTATATTCAATAGAGAGATCTTCAAGCGTGTTCTGCGATTTTATTTCTATGCCTGCAGCCTCGTTGCCTTTTTGCAGTGCTTTCAGTTCCACGTTGTTCTGCTCAATGCTTTTCAGCACGGCATTTATGTCTTGGGCTTTAATGTTTGCTGTTGCGGCAAAGGCTATGGCAGCTATGATTATTGTTCTCATTGTTCCTGATTTTTGTTGTCTGTTTTGATGATGTTCTTGCGGTTCATCCATTCGTATACAATAGGAATGATGAATGCGTTGAGGAATGTAGACGTGAGAAGTCCGCCGAGTATGACTTTGGCCATAGGACTCTGTATCTCATTTCCGGGAAGACTGCCTCGCAAGGCCAGTGGAATGAGGGCTAGGGCTGAGCACAATGCCGTCATAAGTATCGGGTTAAGACGGTCGAGTGAGCCTCTCATTATACATTCTCTCAACGGCAGGTGCTCTTCTTCACGCAGGGTGTTATAGCGGTTGATGAGCAGCATGCCGTTGCGCGTGGCTATACCAAACAGCGAAATGAAGCCGATAATGGCAGGAATACTTACCTCGCCTGTAGTGAATACAAGGGCAAACACGCCTCCGATAAGTGCAAGAGGCAGGTTAAGCAGTATTACTCCGCTTTCGAGAGCGTTACGGAACTGCATGTAAAGCAGCAGGAATATTACCACGATGCTGAGCAATGATGCCAGCAGCAGCACACGGCTTGCGTTTTGTTCGCTCTCAAATTGGCCTCCGTATTCAACGTGATAGCCTTCAGGCAATGTTATTTCTGAGTTGATACGTTTTTGGATGTCGTTTACAACGCTACGCAAGTCGCGTCCGCTTGCGTTGGCTGATATGACAATCTTGCGCTTTACGTTTTCGCGGTTGATGGTGTTTGGACCCATAGCCGACCTGACTTCTGCGACATTTGCCAAAGGAATTTTGCGGCCGTCGGGCGTGTCGATCATCAAGTCACGTATGCGTTCCATGTCACAGCGGTCGTGTTCGGCTGCACGCACAACGAGGTTAAAGCTGCATCCCTTATCATAAACCTGCGATACTGTTTCACCAGCCATGTTGACACGTACAAATGTATTGAAGTCGGCTATTGATATTCCGTAAAGTTTCAGCATGTCCCGCTTAGGTTTTATTTCGAGTTCGGGACGTTCAATCTGCTGTTCCACATTAAGGTCGGCAATTCCGTCAACGGTACTTATGGCATCTTTAATCTGATTTCCAATTTCAAACATCTTGTTAAGGTCGTCACCGAAGAGTTTTATGGCTATACTGGCCTGCGTACCGCTGAGCATTGCGTCTATGCGGTGGCTGATAGGCTGGCCTATCTCGATGTTGGCACCGGTTATAACCGACAGCTTCTTTCTTACGTCATTGAGCATTTCTTCGTGCGAACGGTCTTTCAGTTCGAACGGAGCTTCAATCTCTGATACGTTCACTCCTAGTGCATGCTCATCGAGTTCGGCACGTCCCGTCTTTCGTGCAACGGTCTGTATTTCAGGTATTGACATAAGAATCTTTTCGGCGCGCTGTCCTATCTTGTCCGATTCTTCGAGAGATATGCCGGGAAGCGAGCTTATGTTTATCGTAAGTGAGCCTTCGTTGAATTTAGGAAGGAAACTGTGGCCGAGAGTAAAGAACAGTCCGAGAGCAACGATAAACAGAACGGCTGTTGAGGCTACGACCGGACGTTTATGACTGAGTGCCCATGAGAGCCAGCGTTCGTAGTGCTTTTTTAGCCATACAGTTACAAATGCTTCTTTGGGTATGCCGCCTTTTGTGTCATGACCGAGCAGATAACTGCAGAGTACAGGCGTGAGCGTTAGTGCTACTATGGTAGAGGCAAACAGGGCAACAATGAAAGCAACACCGAGAGGTATGAGCATACGTCCCTCCATTCCGCTTAGATAGAACAGCGGTATGAAACTTACTATTATTATTGCCGTTGAATTGAGAATAGGCATACGAACTTCGCGCGAAGCATTGAATACAACTTTTAGCAGTGGAAGTCTCTGTTCTTGTGGCAATGCCCTGTTCTCGCGCAGATGTTTCCATACATTCTCTACATCCACTATGGCATCGTCGACAAGCGAGCCTATCGCAATGGCAAGTCCGCCAAGGCTCATTGTGTTGACGCTCATGTTGAAATAATGAAGCACAATGAGCGATATGAGCAGCGATATGGGTAGAGTTATCAGTGATATGATTGTAGTCCGCACGTTGGCAAGGAACAAGAACAGCACTATGACAACAAATATTGCGCCTTCATAAAGCGACTGTTTTACGTTGTTGATTGAGCTTTCAATGAAGCGCGACTGACGGAATATGTCGGTAGATACGTGTACATCGGCCGGCATATTTTTCTTTAGGTCTTTAAGTGCAGCCTCAAGTCTTTCAGTTAGTTCAATAGTTCCAGTATCAGGCTGTTTGGTTACGGTGAGCAGCACGGCAGGTTTTCCTTTCTCGGACGCGGTTCCGAGTTTGGGAACTTGTGGTCCGACCTGAACATCTGCAACATCGCTAAGTGTTATTGCGTCACCATTGACTGTCTTAACGACGACATTGCCCATTTCCTTGACGTCTTCTGTAGACACAACGCCACGAACGATGTATTCGTTGCCGTATTCATATATCACGCCTCCGTTAGTGTTGCGGTTCATCTGATTGGTTGCGGCAAGAACTTCAGCAAGTGTTACTCCGTAATGGTTCATTCGGCCGGGATGCAACAGTATCTGATACTCTTTTATGTCACCGCCTAATACTGCTACTTGTGACACACCGCCTGTAGACAACAGGCGTGGACGCACAGTCCAGTCGGCCAGTGTGCGAAGGTCGGTCATTGAAGTACTGTCGGCTGTAAGGCCTACAATAAGAACTTCACCAAGGATTGACGACTGCGGACCTAAGGTTGGCTGTCCTACGTTATCGGGTAAAGTTTCGTTAACGGCTGCAAGTTTTTCTGAAACAATCTGACGTGCCAGATATATGTCGGTGCTCCAGTCGAATTCAACCCATACTACTGAAAATCCGGTTGTTGAAGACGACCTAACACGACGCACGTGTGTAGCTCCGTTTACGGCTGTTTCGATAGGGAAGGTTACAAGTTGTTCCACCTCTTCTGCAGCCATTCCGTTAGCTTCTGTCATGACAACCACAGTTGGTGCGTTAAGGTCAGGGAATACATCCACTTCAGTTTGTCCGGTGGTGTATATGCCTCCGATGACCAACAATACCGCTGCGACAAGGATAAGCAGACGGTTTTGCAGTGAAAATTTTATTATTTTGTTCAGCATTGCTTATCTTTCATTTAGTGTTGATGTGAATGTGCGGGAATATTCTTGCTTGCTGATGCCAGTCTTACTTGCGTTGCGCCTTTTGTAACCACTTTCTCTCCGCCCTTAAGACCGCTTGTTATTTCAACTCTTTCGCCGTCAGTTTCACCTATTTTCACTTCGCGGCGTTCATAGCATGTTGCGTCTGTTTGTATGTATACAAAGTTTACTCCGTTTTCATCAGTGAGTGCCGATACAGGAACGCTTATCACATTTGGGCGTTCTGATGTAAGCAGATAAGTTTCTACAAAGGCTCCCGGCATGACATCGGCCTGGTTGTTGAACTCAAATGTTACAGGTATGTAAGGTGAACCGTCGCCGGTTGACTTTCCTGTTGCAACAAGCCGGCCGTTCATTGCTCCTATATTATATATTCTGTCGCTGTATGCAGTCTTGAATTTTGCTGATTTGACTGTGCCGAGTATTGAGTAATAACGTTCGGGAACATTGGCTTTAAGATAAAGCTTGCGTGTCTGTGTGACGTTCATCATAGGCTGTCCTACGCTTACGTAGTCACCTTCCTTTACAAGGCATGTCTTTACATATCCGCTGATTGGCGACTTTACGCCTACGCCGCCTTTACCCTGACTTCCGGCAAAAGCCTCATAGGCAATCTTTGCCGATTCGTAGTTGGCTCTAATTGTATTAAATTCTTTCTTAGTTACAATATTGTCTTTAACGAGTTTGGCTGCACGCTCATATTCGTTCTTAGCTGTCTGATATGCAACTGCAGCCTGACGTGCGGGATTGTCCTGAAGTTTGTCGGCCGAAATGGTAAATACAGTTCCGCCTTTGCTCACAGGCATGCCTTCAGCTATGCCTCTTCCAAACTTTACTATGCCGGGAACGGTTGCCACTATTGTGGCTTCGTTGCCCGATGCTGCCAATATTTTTCCTCCGGCCGGAATAACTCCACTGAATTTGCCTGGCATAATACGTTCTGAAACGACGCCAGCCTCTTTGGCTTGCTCTACACTAATAACAATTTCGGTTGAGTGAGCTTTCTCTTCTGCTTCGTGTGCGTCAGCTTCTTCGCTGTGTGCATCCTTGTGTTGGCACGATGCCAGTATCAGTATGCTTAGTGCCGATGTTATAAAGATGTTTTTCTTCATATTTGTGTTATGTCGTTATGTTATTATGGTTTATCTATTTTTGCTTTGCAAATATAAAGAAAAGCTTATGCAACTTGGTTGCAAATGTTTATTGTTGAATGTTTATGGGCGTTTAAATCGGATAAAAGTTGTTAGGTATGTGTTGGTCTTATGATTATCTTTTACGTGATAGGATATTAAACATAATAATGCTAATATCTTTTTTTCGTGTGTCAAGTTTCTATAATCAATATGGTTGAATGTCCGTGCGGTAGATTAGATTCTGAACATTTAATGCCTTTAATTTATCATTATGCCGACCCAATGCCGGCATAATGTTATCCTGATAATAGGCAGATGCTGTCAGCATCCTTCAATCTTCATTGTCTGCATTTCGTTTTTTGACGTGCCGAATTTTTTGCCGAACCGTTTCCAGTAGATATCTGCGGCCATGACAAACAGTTTCTTTGTCAGTGGCATTGTTGCTTTTATTGTCTTGTATTTGCCGCTTTCAATAGAGCGTGCCAGTTTCTTTATACTTCTGTTTGCAATATATCTGAATGGTGTCTTTAAAATTGCCTCACCGCTGCCGAGCATAAGCACCGAGCCTACAGCATATCCGTTGCGCTTACAGAAAAGACGCATCATGCTTACTGCCACTTCGTTTTGTTCATGCTCAAGGAAACCGCAGTTTATTAGAATTGATATGGTCGGCTTGTGTTCCGGCGGATTAGTTTCCAGGCTTTTCAGAAAATTGAGCATTGCCACGGGAAGAGCATCTGCGTATAACGGAAACACAAACAACAGGTCGTTAAAGTGTTTTATTTCATCGCAAAGCCCGATATGGCTGTTGCGTGTTATGTTACGATAGACAACTTCCTTGTTGCAGTTTTCTGCAAAGATTTCAGCGTAACGTTTCGAGTTAGACTTCGGAGCCCTTGGACTTCCGTTGATGATCATTATTCGTCCCATGTTTCTAAAACTTTGTTTACCATGTCGTCTAGCATGGCTTCTGTTGTGAAGATGATGTTATAACTCTCAAAACTCATGTTGGAAGCATTGCGTGCAATTAAATTTCTGAATATGTCGCGTTCTTCTTCGTCGATGTCTCCATAGGCAATAATTGTTGCCTGCTTTGGCGTTACTGCACGTTGCACATGATGCGTTTCGTCATTATGAATGCGTATGAATGCCTGCTGTATAGGTATGGCACGTTCAAGCATGGTTTTCATCACGCTGTCGTAGCCGCCATACTTCAGTCTGCTTACATAAATAACTTTGTTGCTTTTTGCGATGCACGGGTAGACAGCCGTTGCGTCATCGCGGATTACACATTTTCCCGGAGTCTTAGTCCAGCATCTGAAACATCCCATACAGTTGGCAATTTTGAGTGACGACAGGTCGAAATATTTTGTGTCATTGCCGTTCTGAATGTTGATGTTCAGCGGTTTGTCGCTCATAATAAGTTTCATTGTCTTTTTGTTTTTGTGGCTCAGGCATCCGTCAAGCTTGTGTCAGGCGTCTTCTTTTAATATTATGTTTGCCTTTACTTATAGCTATTGGCTCCCTTGCCGTTTGTATATAAATAGCTGTATGGATTAATTTTGTTTGCAAAAATACGAATTTCCGTATAAAAGGGTAACTTAAAAATATTTATACGGACGTCAGTTTTAATTAATACAGCTTAAACATTATGTTGAATTTATAAAAACGTATGCCCGTTTTATAATTTATTTTAAAAGCTGAAAGTAACAGTATCTTATTTTTTATGTATTATATGGGCTTCATACAGCATTTTAATAGATACTCATGTATAATGCCGTTTTGATAATTATTTATAATGTCTTGCTGTTATATATCATCCGCCAATGATGATATGTATAGATATGAAAAGAGGCACATAAATAATTTTATGCGCCTCTTTTAAATTTTCTTGCGGTGTGTACGGGACTCGAACCCGTGACCTCCTGCGTGACAGGCAGGCATTCTAACCAGCTGAACTAACGCACCATTAAGTATCTGTCTCAATTGCGGTTGCAAAGGTATGAATAATTTTTGAAACCTCCAAATTTTATTGCGATTTTTTATAAAAAAAGTTGCATCAGCAGTGCATCATGGTATTCTTTGCCGTCGAAAAGCCAGTCTTTAAGCTCGTTTGACTGTACGAATCCGCTTCGCTCAAACAGGTTAAGAGATTTGTTGTTGTCCTTGTTGACGTATGCGTAAAGCTGGTGCAGATGCAGAATATTTGCGGCATAAGCCTTTATCCTTGTAAGGGTAGCCATGGCATAGCCTTTGTTTCTGTATTTCTGTTTTATCACGATGCCTACTTCGGCCCTCATGTTTTTAGGGTCGAAGTTTATTATGTCTACAATACCTGCCACATCATGGTTTTCGTCTTCAATCATCATTCTTACCTGTCTGTCGGCATAAATATCGTTTTTAGTATTGGCTATGTAGTCATAAAGAATATATCTCGAATAAGGAACGTTGGTTGTGCTTACGTTCCAGACTTCAGTGTCGTTCTCTATGTTGTACAGCACGTCGAGGTCTTCTGGCTCGATGGCTCTTAGATGTATTAAGGGTAATTGGTCTGTCATCAGTCAATAATCTCGTTGTCTGTTATTATTATGTTATATTTGGGGCTGTATGTGCCTATCTTTATGTTCGGCCTGCTGTTGGCGGCAAATACACTCAGAATGTCTTCATAGCGGCATATCCCTGTGTCGTATACGATGTATGCCTGCGTCTTGCTGCCGATGCTGTTGACGGCATTGGTATGAACTTCGTTGTCTGTAGGGCGTTGCGTAATTATAAACTGGGCATCAAGTCCGTTTCTGTCGGCGATACTCCGGCACCTTGCTATCGATTCCTTGGTTGAAATGAAAACATAGAGTGGGGTCTTGCATTGTCTGACGGGCAGAAATCCCATGGTTCTCTGTATGTGTTCCGATGTAGTCTTTATAAGGGCTGTTGTGGCTTTTAGGTATATTGCCGCCTTTATGGGCAGGTTGAGCCATAAGCTAAGATGCCCGTAGTGCTTTTTGAAGAAGATAAGCATTGCTTCATAGAACACGTGAACGTATTTGAACGACGACTTTTGTGTGCTTTCACCCTTATAGTGAAGTATCTTTGTCGGCAGATACCAGTTGTCGAATCCGCATTTCAACAAGCGGTATGACAGGTCGATGTCCTCGCTGTACATAAAGAAGTCTTCATCCAGCAGTCCTGCTTTATAGAGGGCCGAGCGTTTCATCATGATGAATGCTCCGCTTATTATCTCAATTTTTACCGGTTCGTCCCAAGGCAGATATCCCATATAATACTTGCCGAGCTTCTTGTGATGCGGATATCTTGCGCAAAGTCCGCACATCTTATAGAATGCAGTCATCGGAGTGGGCAGTCCGCGCCGGCTTTCCATGGCGTCGCTTCCGTCACATTTCAGCATACGCACACCCAGTCCGCCTGCGTTTTCGTGCTGATCCATAAAACTGATACATTCTTTTATGGTGTTTTCTCCTACGATAGTGTCGGGATTTATCAGCAATACATATTCGCTGTCGGTCTTTTTTATGCCGATGTTGTTTGCCTTGGCAAAACCGTGGTTGTGATTGCTTGCAATGAATTTCACGCCGGGATTCTTGCTCTTGAGCCTTCTCACGGTGTTGTCTTTCGAGTGGTTGTCCACCACGCATATCTCGGCGTCAATGCCGTCAATGGCCCTGTAAAGGCTGTCGAGACACTGCTGCAGATAATGCCTTACGTTATAGCTAACTATTATTATTGCCAGTTTCATTCTTCGCTGCTTGTTTCAGATGTGCATCTTGCCATCGAGGGATTGACGAAAACAAGACAGATAAGATCGATGATGGCCATATAGCCGAATGCCACATTCATAAACTGATAGTAGAGCAGTGTGTTCACTATCATCGGCAGGCAAAGCATTATGAGGCGCAGCGTTCCCCATTTTAGCAGCTGGTTTGCCGGATCTGCCACGAGAGCGTTGCTGATTTTTTTGAATTTGAACATTCTCATTGCAATCGGAATGAGGCATATTGTTATGACTTCCATGAGCGACACTGTAAGAAATTCAGTGTTTTTGCTTCCTGTCAGGTCGCCGGGCAGCAGCAGTTCGGTTTCATACAGCACGACAATGGCCAGCGACAATATTATGCTGCCGTACATTATTGCTGATAGTATCTTTTGAGTCTTTTTCATTTTCCTTTTTATATTATAAATGTTTAAGTAGTGTTTTTCAGGCGGTGCAGGCACTTTATTGTCTGCCGTCAAACGGCTGACGGTTTATTATTGAGCGCCCAAGCGTAACCTCATCAGTGTATTCAAGTTCGCCTCCAACGGATATTCCGCGCGCAATAACACTCAGACGCACATTGTATTTCGCCAGTTTACGGTAGATATAAAAGTTTGTGGTGTCGCCTTCCATTGTTGAACTTAAGGCAAGGATAACCTCCTTTATGCCTCCTTTCTCCACTCTTTCTGCCAGCGAGTTTATCTCTATGTCGTTCGGGCCTATGCCGTCCATCGGCGAAATTACGCCTCCCAGCACATGGTAAAGGCCGTTATACTGCTGAGTGTTTTCAATAGCCATCACGTCCTGCACGTTTTCCACCACGCACACTGTTGTCGCGTCACGTCTTGTATCCGAGCATATAGGACAGATGTCGGTATCGCTTATGTTGTGGCATACGGCGCAGTGCTTGATGTTTTGTTTCATCTCGCTGATTGTCTGCGCAAACCTTTCCACCTTGTCTTTATCCTGCCTCAGAAGAAACAGCACGAGTCTGAGTGCCGTTTTCTGTCCTATGCCGGGAAGACTTGAAAATTCTGTCACTGCTTTTTGAAGCAATGCCGACGGATATTGTTGAGTCATATTTATTAAAATGTTTTCGTCGGCAAAGTTACTTTAATAGTGGTAAAATTCAAAACAAATTTTATTTTTATTTTCCCTTTCGCCGTTTCTTGTATGCCGTAAAGGCTGTTGTTTTTATCTTAAATATGTATTTAATTCTTCACTTTTTGTGTGGCGCGTTTTGTGTGTTGAGGCTGCTGATTGGCAGTAGGTTATAATTTCTAAATTGCACACATTCCGTTTTATTTACAAAACGGTTACATTTAACGTGTCTGGAATGCCTTTTTTATTTATGAATTCGATATTTTTATTAAATAGTGCATTTTTTTATATATTATGCGTAATATCTTGATGCTCAGTGGCTTATGTTCTTTAGTGGTACTTGCTGTATGCATCTATATTACAATTTGCCGCTTTTTGCATTGCAAAAGCACACCTTTTACATGCTGATTTGTGGCCTTTTGCGTTACATTTAAGCGTGTTTTGATATTAAAACAGGCGGTTTGTTGCGCATATATCTGTTGTTTTTGCATGCCGTTAAGCTTGTTTTGCAATATAAAAATGCCATTTTTTCTTTTCTCACATTCTGTTTCTTAAAAATAATTTGTCCTGATTTTTTATTGCACACTTGTATGCCGGTTAATCCTGCTATATGTGCCATTAAAGTTGTATGTAAAGGCTTGTTCTGCCGTGCTGTAATATAATTTAATGTATGTTGATGTGTATCATTGGTACAAATATTTCGTTATTCTGATATTTTTATTATCTTTGCAGCTGTTTTTCACAAATTTATCTACGACCAAATGATAATAACAAAATCAGAATTTTCATTGAGCAGTCCGAATATACAGCTTTGTCCAAAAGACACAAAGCCTGAATATGCCTTTATCGGACGAAGCAATGTGGGCAAATCGAGCCTTATCAATATGCTCTGTAACCATAAAAATCTGGCAAAGACTTCGGCTACTCCGGGTAAAACCCTGCTGATTAACCACTTCATTATCAACAACGAGTGGTATCTGGTCGACCTTCCGGGCTATGGATTTGCAAAGCGTTCAAAGACTGTTCAGAAGAAACTTGAACAGATGATAACATCTTACATCCTTCAGCGTGAGCAGCTTGTCAACGTGTTTGTGCTTATCGACATAAGGCACGACCCGCAGGCCATAGACGTTGACTTTATCAACTGGCTCGGACAAAGCAACATCCCGTTCTCTATCGTGTTCACCAAGGCCGACAAGCTTAGCGCATCGAAAGTGGTGCCTGCCGCAACGGCTTATATGGATAAGCTGAAAGAGACATGGGAAGAGCTTCCGCCTTATTTCATTACGAGCAGCGAGACAAAGCGCGGACGTGATGAAATACTTGACTATATTGAAAACATAAACAAAACATTAAACCAATAGGGCATTAATAAAATTAAGAAACAGAAATGGCCGGTCAGTTACCTTATCTTGACATACAGAATCTTACTAAATCGTTTGGAGCACATCTGCTGTTCCAGGACATCTCTTTTAGCGTTGCAGAAGGACAGAAAATAGGACTCGTTGCAAAAAACGGAACGGGAAAGTCGACGCTGCTCTCGATATTAACCGGACACGAGGGCTATGACTCGGGCAATATTGTTTTCAGACGCGACCTTAAAATAGGATACCTCGAGCAGTCGCCTAAGTTTGACCCTGACGACACTGTTCTTGACGCATGCTTCAATCATAAGGGTGACGAGGCAAAGATTTTGCGTGCCAAACAGATACTGACACAGCTGAAGATTGACGACCTTGACAAGAAAATCGGCACTCTCAGCGGAGGACAGCAGCGACGTGTGGCCTTGGCTAACGTGCTGCTTACCGAGCCGGACATGTTTATATTAGACGAGCCTACCAATCATCTCGACCTTGACATGATTGAATGGCTTGAAGGATTTTTTGCCCGCGGCAACAAAACGTTGCTCATGGTTACTCACGACAGATACTTCCTTGATAAGGTTTGCTCTGTCATACTCGAACTTGACGACAAGAAAATATACACCTACCGCGGCAACTACAGCTATTATCTCGAAAAACGACAGGAACGTATCGACAATACACGTGCCGAAATAGCGCGCGCCAATAACCTTTACAGAAAGGAACTCGACTGGATGCGCCGAATGCCGCAGGCGCGCGGACATAAGGCAAGATACAGAGAGGATGCGTTCTACGAACTGGAGAAGACCGCCAAGCAGCGCATTGAAGACAGACAGATGAGGCTGAAGGCGCGAAACGTCTACATCGGAAGCAAGATTTTCGAGTGTCAGTATATCTCCAAAAGCTGGGGCGATGATAAGGTCATACTTAAAGACTTCTATTATAACTTTGCACGTTTTGAGAAAATGGGAATTGTCGGGAACAACGGCACCGGCAAAACAACTTTTCTTAAACTGCTTTTAGGACAGGAGAAACCCGACAGCGGGCGCTTTGACATAGGCTCAACGGTGCGTTTTGGATATTTCTCACAGGAAGGCATGGTGTTTGACGAGCAAAAAAAGGTTATCGACGTGATAACCGATATAGCTGAATATATCGACATGGGCGGCGGAAAACATCTGTCGGCATCGCAGTTCCTGCAATATTTCCTCTTCACTCCCGAACAGCAGCACAATTATGTCTACAAACTCAGCGGAGGCGAAAAGCGTAAGCTGTATATGTGTACGGTACTGATGAAGAATCCTAATTTCCTTGTCCTCGACGAGCCGACCAACGATTTGGACATTCAGACTCTTCAGATATTTGAGGAATATCTTGCCGACTTCCCCGGTTGTGTTATCATTGTAAGTCACGACCGTTATTTCATGGATAAGGTTGTCGACCATCTTCTTGTCTTCAAGGGCAACGGCGTGGTAAAAGACTTCCCCGGCAACTATACTCAATATCGTGAATGGTGTTCGCTTAAGAGCCGGGAGGATGAGTCGGAGGCTAAAAAGGATGCCAAACCGAGAGAAAAACGCCATAAGGAACGCCATAAAATGTCGTATAAGGAGAAGATGGAGTTTGCTCAGCTTGAGAAAGACATTGCAAGGCTTGAGCAGGAAAAGAAAGATATAGAAGAACAATTGTGCAGTGGCACTCTGTCGGTTGATGAACTGACTGAAAAAAGCAAGCGTCTGCCTTTGTTGAAGGATGAACTCGACATGAAGGAAATGAGATGGCTGGAGCTTTCAGATATAGAATCCTAAATATTAAAATTAAGTTAAAATGAAAAACTCTTATGTAGTGTAGTTTCTTTAAATCAATATAAATTATTACTTTTGCAATAAATAAAAAAATCATCATTTGTTTCCACTCGTGAAACGAATACAATCAATAAATTTCTTACATACGTAAACGTAAAATGTATAGCAAAGACGAATTATTATCTAAAGATATTTCCGAACTTGAAGAAATAGCTGAGAAAGTGGGTGCTAAAATTAAGTCTGGCGAAGCACAGGAAGAAATCATTTATTCTATTCTTGACAAACAGGCTGAGGTTGAGGGTAACAAGAATCCACTTGGTACGAAGCGTCGTAGAGTTCGTATCGTAAAGAAAGATACTGACCGTGTTTATTCTGTTAATGGAAAAGAAGGTGAGAACTTTGATTTGAAAAAGAATAAAGTTCAGAACGAGATACCGCCATTGTTTAATGACATGCCTGTTGCAGCGCCGGCCAAGACGCGCTCAAGAGCTAAGAGTAAGGCTGTTGCAGAGCCTCTGCCGGAGCCGGAACCAAAGATTGAAGTTGCACCTGTCGCAGAAGAACCTGTGGCAGAGCCCGAAAAACAGCCTGAGATTAATGAGCCTGTGGCAGTAGAACCGGTAGAGCCGGTAAACGAGCCGGTTGAGTCAGCTCCGGTTGATGTTCCTGAAGCTAATGATGAAGTGCCGGTTGATGATGATATGGATGTAGTTCCTGAAGCAGAGTTTGCATCGGCAGGTGATGACAACTCATCAAATGACAATTCTTCTGACTTGATAGCCCAGCTTCAGGCTAAGGTTAATGCACATAACGAAGCAGCCGATGAAAAACGTGAAGCTGTAGCCTCGGGAGTTTGGGAAGGCGATCCGGGCGACGGAACCGATTTTATTCCAATTGTAGACCTTCCTATCGAGGACCAGATGGCCGTGCCGCGTTTCGACATGTTTGACAATCCAACCAGTCCGATGGATGTAAACAATGTGATGTATGCTCCACAGGTGGAGGCCGAAAATGTTCCTCAGTTTGATTTCGAAGATATTATCACTGCCAACGGAGTGCTCGAGATAATGCCCGACGGATATGGATTCCTTAGATCAAGCGATTATAATTATCTTTCTTCACCTGATGACATTTATGTTTCTATCGCACAGATAAAGCGCTACGGACTTAAGACCGGCGATGTAGTCAACTGTCATGTCCGTCCGCCTCACGACGGTGAAAAGTATTTCCCTCTTACAAGCATTGATAAAATTAACGGCCGTGATCCGGCTGAAGTACGCGACCGCATTCCGTTTGATCATCTTACTCCCTTGTTCCCTGACGAGAAGTTTACTCTTTGCGGTGAACGCTCAACGACAAACTTGAGTACACGAATCGTTGATTTGTTCTCGCCTATTGGTAAGGGACAGCGTGCGCTTATTGTCGCACAGCCTAAGACAGGTAAGACAATCCTGATGAAAGACATTGCCAATGCAATAGCAGCAAACCATCCTGAAGCTTATCTTATGATGCTGCTTATCGACGAGCGTCCTGAGGAGGTTACCGACATGGCACGCACTGTCAATGCAGAAGTCATAGCTTCTACGTTCGATGAGCCGGCTGAACGCCATGTGAAGATTGCAGGTATTGTGCTCGAGAAGGCAAAGCGCATGGTTGAGTGCGGACACGATGTCGTTATATTTCTTGATTCTATTACACGTCTTGCGCGTGCATACAATACTGTTTCGCCTGCCAGCGGTAAGGTGCTTACCGGTGGTGTTGACGCCAATGCCCTGCAGAAGCCTAAACGTTTCTTCGGTGCTGCACGTAATATTGAGGGCGGAGGTTCGCTCACTATTGTTGCAACTGCATTGATTGACACAGGCAGCAAGATGGATGAGGTTATCTTTGAAGAGTTTAAGGGAACTGGTAACATGGAGCTTCAGCTCGACAGAAGTCTCAGCAACAAGAGAATATTCCCGTCTGTCAACCTCGTTGCTTCAAGTACTCGCCGTGATGACCTGCTGCAGGATAAGACAACTCTTGACCGTATGTGGATCTTGCGTAAGTATATTGCAGACATGACGCCTATTGAGGCAATGAACACAATTCATGACCGTATGGCAAGTACTCGTGATAACGAAGAGTTCCTTGCGACAATGAATTCATAAAAGATATTGAGTGCTTTGACATTCTTTTTAAAACTTTTTCTCTGAAAAATTTTGTAGAAAGAATTATTTTAAGTACCTTTGCACTCGATTTAGGGGTTCCGTAGCTCAGTTGGATTAGAGCAACGCCCTTCTAAGGCGTGGGTCTTGGGTTCGAATCCCAACGGAATCACAGAAAAGGAGCATCATTCAGATGTTCCTTTTTTGTTTTTATAGCAAGATTATCAAATATACAGATTGTTGCTTTGGGGGAATGTGATATTGAATAATAATATTTTCATTATAGCCTTGAATACACACTGCTGGCGCTTACGTATAGGCTGTTGCTGAATGGTTGTGTAATAAAAAATAAAGCAGCGAAAACTTGCATCTTGATGATGAAACGTTTTTGCTGCTTTATTGGTTTGTTTCTCTGTGTTGTTTTATGGCTTAATTTTTTTATTGTATCTTTCAGAGAAATATTAGCCGTATACTCTTTCTTTTGACTTTATCTTAAGTCAATAACTTCTGCGTGAGGAAACTCTTTTGAATTGAAACGGAAAGTGGCGTCGCTGATATTCTTTGCTTTGAAGTTAGACACCTTTATTGTAGTCCATCCGTTGCTTTGGCGCATCTTTATCGTCTGAGGGTAATAGTTCTTGTTTATTGTTATATACATTTCTTTTATCGTGCGCTTCTGGTTTTGTGCATATAGATGAATCTGCCATCCGCCAGAAACATTCTTCATACTCAGGTTAAATCCGTTCTTGTAGATGTTGATAAACTTATACGGGTTCATCGATTGCTGTTGGGCTTCAGTTGGAGTGCTTATGTTCACTTCCTGATTCTTTTTCATGTATGTCCATTGTGTTTTGCCGTCATACCATACAATGGCTTGTGAAGTCCTTGCATTAAACTTATTGCCCTTTATGGCTATGGTTCCTGATGTGTTGCCGTATTTTCCGCTTATGGTGAAGTTTGCACTTGCTCCGCTTTTGCGTCCGACAACGGCTGCTGTCTTGTCAAGAATCTTCTTGGCCTGTGCTGCGTTCTGAGCATGTAGACCTAAGGACAATGTTAATATAAATAATAGCAAACCAAACTTTTTCATAATTATATTTCTTGTTTTAAGTTGTTATTGTCGTTATTTCCTTCTTTATGATAATTGGATAATATTATTTTCTCAATGCCGATAGCAGATTCTCAAGACTGTTTTCGTCTTGTATAAGAACCTCACGCGGCTTGCTTCCCTGTGCAGCTCCTACAATACCGGCTTTTTCCATTTGATCCATAAGTCGTCCGGCTCGGTTATATCCGATAGAGAAACGGCGCTGAATCATACTTGTTGAACCTTGTTGGCTTAGCACGATTGTATGTGCAGCCTCTTCAAACAGCGGGTCAAGATTGTGCATCTCAAGTGATCCGCCCTTGCTTGAATCCGATCCGTCGTCAGTGCTCGGCTCAGGAAGTTCCATAGGTTCAAGAGGACCCGGCTGCTGTTTGATGTATTCGTTTATGCGTTCTATCTCAGGTGTATCCACGAATGCGCATTGAACTCTGACGGGTTCGTTGCCGTTGAGGAACAGCATATCGCCGCGTCCTATCAGCTGATTGGCTCCTGGGCGGTCGAGAATTGTACGTGAGTCGATCATCGAACTTACTCTGAATGCCATTCTTCCAGGGAAGTTGGCTTTGATGTTTCCTGTAATAATTGATGTCGTAGGACGCTGTGTGGCTATCACCATGTGTATACCCACCGCACGGGCAAGCTGTGCAATTCGGGCGATAGGCATCTCTATTTCTTTACCGGCAGTCATGATAAGATCGCCAAACTCGTCAATTACCACAACGATATATGGCATGAATTCATGTCCGTCTGTAAGTCTTAGCTGATGGTTTACATATTTTTTGTTATATTCCTTGATGTTCTTTGCGCCGGCAAGTTTGAGCATGTCATATCTGTAGTCCATCAGTTTGCACAGACTGTTGAGCGTGCGTATTACCTTTGTTACATCTGTTATTATTGCATCTTCATTATCATCAGGAATTTTTGCCATAAAGTGGTCGGCAATAGGGGTGTACATGCTGAACTCAACTTTCTTCGGGTCAATCAGCACGAACTTAAGCTCGTTGGGATGTTTCTTATATAATAAAGATGTGATAATTGTGTTCAGACCAACTGATTTTCCTTGTCCTGTGGCGCCGGCAACAAGCAGGTGAGGCAGTTTTGCCAAATCGACCATAAACACTTCGTTGGTAATTGTCTTTCCGATGGCAATTGGCAGCTCCATTGTCGTCTCCTGGAAACGTTTAGAGTTTAATATACTTTCCATCGAGACAATGTTCTGTTTAGCGTTAGGAACCTCAATACCTACAGTGCCTTTGCCAGGTATCGGCGCAATGATACGTATACCCAGGGCTGCAAGACTCAGGGCAATATCGTCTTCAAGGTTTCTTATCTTTGATATCTTTACACCTTCAGCAGGTGTTATTTCATACAGTGTGATTGTCGGGCCGACTGTGGCAGTAATCGTCTTAATCTGTACGCCAAAGTTGTTCAATACCTCAACAATACGATTCTTGTTAGCCGTTTGCTCCTTTATGTCTATATACGGCTTGCCGTCATTTTCATATTTCTTCAGCAAGTCGAGCGTAGGATATTTATATCTAGTCCATGGCTCTTTTGGATTTATAGGCGTATTTATGTCAGTGTTGCCCGATACGTCTTTTGAGTCGGCAAGATTTTCTTTTTCAGGTATAATTATTTTAAGCTCGCTGTCGTCAGTGGCTTTAGGCTTTACAGGAGCTGGCTTAACATCGTTCTCTTCAACATATTCCTCCTCTTTGATAACAGCTTCGCCATTATTGCCGAATTCAACTTTCTGTGTCTGTGGGTTGTCAAACACAGTAGGATCGTCAAGAGTATTTATGGTATTATCTTTTTCGTCTTTTTCTTGATTATTGGTGATATTGAATTTTACCTTATTGGATATTGTATTTACGGGATTCAGCACCTTACGTACAATGATAATTGTTTCTTTACTCAAATATGTGAGGTATATTAATGCTGTCAGTAGTAAAATTATTGTAAGTCCTGGTGCGCCAACAAGATTTTCAAGCCATTGGCTGCTGAATTGTCCGTAATCGCCTCCCGGATTGAACACCAGACTTCCCATAATGGGTGTCAGGATTTTTGCAAAAGTAGTTGACAGCCAAAGCATGGCAATGCTAAGGCAGAAAAAGCATTTAATTAGATTAAACTTGTAGGCCCTTACCAGTTTTAGACCTACCATTCCCATAAATACAGGGATTATGAATGCTGATAGGCCAAAGCATCTCGATATGAGAAAATATGAAATAAATGCGCCAAATGGGCCGCAGCTGTTTTGGAATGCCGTGTTTGTATTAAAAATATCACCAGGTCTTAAATCCAACACAAGACTTTGATCGTTTTGTCCTGTTGAGAAGAAAGATATGAATGATATTATAATGTAAACAGGCAACAATATAAGTATTATTCCTACGGTGAAATTTACAATGTCATTTTGGAAAAAATGCTTAAATCCTACAACCTCGCTTAATGATTTATTAGTGCTTGTATTTTTTTTCTTAGCCATTAGTCTATTTGGAATTTTTATTTGCAAAAGTAATCGAAAATTGCCAAAACAAGCTATAAAATCGCCTTTTTTTTATATTTTTGCAAACTGTTAGTTTTGCAAATGAGAAAAATCATATACAACAAGTTTGACAAGCATGAAATAACGGCTTTGCCGAAGGTTCTTTTCGACGGACGTATCATAGTTATTAATACGGCTGCGGAGGCAGACAAGGCTGTTGATTATCTTATGTCTCAGGATATATTGGGAATTGATACTGAAACAAGACCTTCATTCAAAAAGGGACAGTCACACAGTGTGGCGTTGCTTCAGGTGTCAACTCACGATACATGTTTTCTGTTCAGGCTTAATCTCACTGGTATAACTCCTGCTATTATCCGTCTTTTGGAAGATTCGTCAATCCCTAAGATTGGTCTGTCTTTGCGTGATGATATAAACTCATTGCACAAGCGTGCCGATTTTCATCCGGGAAATTTCATTGATTTGCAGAAACATGTATGCGAGCTTGGGGTGGAAGACCTCAGTTTGCAGAAGCTTTATGCTAATTTCTTTCATCAGAAAATAAGCAAATCCGTAAGACTGAGCAACTGGGAGTCGGATGTGTTGAGTGACAGGCAGAAACTTTATGCAGCTACAGATGCATGGGCATGTATAAATATATATGAGGAGTTGTGCCGGCTGGAAAAGACAGGAGATTATGAATTGGTAAAAACAGATGAAAATAAAGAAACAGATGTATAAGAATATATATTTAAAAAAAGGTAAGGAAGAAAGTCTTAAACGTTTTCATCCTTGGGTGTTTTCCGGTGCTATAGCACGTATGGATGATGGAATCGAAGAGGGTGATATCGTCAGAATTATCACCAACTCTGGAGATTTTATTGCTTTGGGACATTATCAGATTGGAAGTATTGCCGTGCGTGTGCTTTCTTTTAAAGATATTGTCATTGACGATGAATTCTGGAGACAGCGTCTTGCTGCTGCATTGTTAATGCGTCAATGTGCCGGCATTGCTGATAATCCTGAAAATAATACGTTCAGGCTTGTACATGGTGAAGGAGATAGCCTTCCGGGACTTGTTATCGACTGTTATGGCAAGACTGCGGTTATGCAGGCTCACAGTGTTGGTATGCATGTGTGCCGGAATATAATTGCGCGTCAGTTGGTTGAGGTAATGGGCAGTCGTATAGAAAATGTGTTCTATAAGAGTGAGACAACATTGCCGTTTAAGGCTGACTTAGGGCAGGAGAATGGCTTTATTTATGGCGGAAGCGACGACAATATTGCAGTTGAGAATGGTCTTAAGTTTCATGTTGACTGGCTTAAGGGACAAAAAACGGGATTCTTTGTAGATCAGCGCGAAAATAGAAAATTGTTGGAGCATTATGCGAAAGACAAGACCGTATTGAATATGTTCTGTTATACAGGAGGCTTCTCTTTCTATGCTATGCGTGGAAACGCCAAGGCTGTACATTCTGTTGACAGCAGTGCAAAGGCTATCGAATTGACAAATGCTAACGTTGAACTCAATTTCCCTGGGGACAAACGTCATAAGGCATTCTGTGAGGATGCATTTAAATTTCTTGATGCAGCAGAGGATAAATATGATTTGATTATACTCGATCCTCCGGCTTTTGCCAAGCATCGCGCTGCATTGCATAACGCTCTTAAAGGTTATACGAGGCTTAATGTAAAGGCTTTGGAGAAAATAAAGAGCGGCGGAATTCTGTTTACGTTTAGTTGCAGTCAGGTTGTTACTAAGGATAATTTTAGAAATGCGGTGTTTACAGCGGCTGCACTTACAGGACGTAATGTAAGAATATTGCATCAGTTGCATCAGCCGGCTGACCATCCTATAAACATTTATCATCCGGAAGGCGAATATCTTAAGGGACTGGTTCTTTATGTTGAGTAACGGTTTTTTAAAGAGAGTATCTGATTTTATAAATATCCGTCATCTTTTGTATAAGGACGGAAAATATATAGTAGCGCTGTCTGGTGGAGCTGACAGCGTTACTTTGGCTTTGACTCTTTGTGAACTTGGCTATAATATTGAGGCTGCTCATTGTAATTTTCATTTACGCGGAGATGAGTCTGACCGTGATGAAAATTTCTGTATTGACTTCTGTAAAGAAAACAATATTGAACTTCACAGGGTGCATTTTGATACCGTATCTTATGCAAAGTTGCGTAAAGTCAGTATAGAGATGGCAGCCAGAAATCTTCGCTATTCATACTTTGCACAGCTGAAAAATGATATTTCTGCTGATGCTATATGTGTTGCACATCATCAGGACGACTCGGTTGAGACAGTATTGATGAATCTGATACGTGGTACAGGTGTGGACGGACTGACGGGTATATCTCCTAAAAATGGTGACATTGTCAGGCCTTTGTTGTGTGTGTCAAGAAACGACATTGAGCATGAGTTGCATGTCGCAGGGCAAGATTATGTTACAGACAGCACAAATTTGGTAGATGATGTTGTTAGAAACAAAATACGTCTTGACATATTGCCGCTTATGAGAAAGATAAATCCTTCGGTCGGCAGCAGTATTGCCAAAACTGCTATGCGTATGGAGGAGGTTGCGAAAGTCTTTAATTCAACGATAAGTGAGGCAGCAAACCATGCTCTTGTGTATAATTGTAATAATAAGGCCAAGATATCTTTGGCACAGTTGTCTTCGGGACCATCTCCTGAAAATGTGCTGTTTCATATTTTGAAAACCTATTCGTTTACGCCTTTTCAGATAGAGCAAATATATTTGTCGTTGAATTCAGGGCCGGGAACAGAGTTTCGTTCATCAACGCATGACCTGTTAATCGACCGTGAATATATTTTTATTGAGCCTTTGGATGACACAGAACACAAACCTTTTGTCATTCCTGAGACTGGAACTTATATTGTATATGGTGAGTCTTCAAAATTTAAAGTTGAGGTTATAGACAACAATCCGGATACAAAAATAAGCCGCGACCGTAATTGTTTTTTTGCCGACTTTTCAAAAGTAGGTTTTCCCATAATTATTCGTAATGCTAAGAACGGAGACAGGTTTGTTCCTTTTGGAATGAACGGATCAAAACTTGTGAGTGATTATCTTACGGACAGGAAATTTAATTTGTTTGAGAAGCGTCGTCAGCTTATCTTAACAGATTCGGAAGACAGAATATTATGGATCGTAAATCAAAGACCTGATAACCGTTGCAGGGTTTCTCAGTCTACCAAGCAGATTCTTAAAATAACATATACCGGCGAATAAGCCGGTTTTTTTGTGCATTAAAAATGCATGTCTGGTTACGAAGAAATATACGCATAATAATTAGATTCGTATAGTCATTATGCAAACCCGTCTGTTGTCTTTCAAAATATTTCTTAGTAGGTGACATTGTCGCGTTGTTTAGTAATTTTATGGCTTGCAGTTTCAATATTTGTTGATTTTTTGTATTCATATGTAATGTTTAAGTGCAATTTTTATTAAAAAAGGCCATTTATAAATCTGTTTGCTGAAAAAATATTATCTTTGCATAATGTGAAGTTTGCAGAATGAAATTTCTGCATATTTTGTGTCTTTAGTAGGAATTATAAAAAGTTTAAGGTATGGTTAAGTACAACGTTAATTTTGACAATTATAAGAAGGACGCCGCTTATCGTTCACTTATAAGTCCGAAGTTGGTTAGTGAATTGAAGGTCAAAATTGTTAGAATTATAGTAAAAAAGAAAAAATACAAAGATAAAGAGTATTCGGCTAAGCGTCTGGCCGAAGATTTAGGTACTAATACAAGGTATATATCTGCTGTGGTGAACATATGTTTCAATATGAATTACACCTCGTGGGTCAATAAGTATCGTATAGAAGACGCGAAGGTTTTGCTTACCGATAAAAAGCATAAGAAACTTAAAATGGAAGAGGTTAGCGATTTGGTTGGATTCTCAAACCGACAGTCGTTTTATGCCTCATTCTATAAATACACCGGAATAACACCGAGACAATATAAAATTGACAATACAGAAAAATAGAACAACAAATTTTTTGCTGGCATGAGACATACTCAATTTTCATATACAGACGAGCGCTTTGCCGACATTCAAATGCTGCGATATAAACTTGAAAATTTCGACGCTTTGACATTACAGCAGAAGAAATTGGTTTATTATCTGTCAGAAGCTGCTCTTTGTGGCCGTGATATAACTTTCGACCAATTTGGCCGATACAACTTGAAAATACGTAAAGTCCTTGAACTTATATACCTTAATTATAAAGGTAATAGAACTGTTGAAGATTTTAAGGAACTTGTTGTGTATTTGAAAAGAGTATGGTTCTCTAGCGGAATATATCATCATTATGGGTGTGATAAGTTTGTGCCCGGTTTTTCTGAGAAGTTCTTTGTTGATGCAGTAAAGGCACTTGATTCAAGTGTTCTGCCTTTGGGTGAAGGCCAGACGGTTGATGAATTTTGCAATGAGCTTCTGCCTGTCATTTTTGATCCGAAAGTTATGCCTGTAAAGGTTAACAAAAAGGACGGTTTCGATCTTGTGGAAACTTCAGCATGCAATTTCTATGAAGGAGTTACCCAGAAGGAAGTTGAAGACTATTATGCTTCAAAGAAAGATCCTAATGATAAAGAGCCTTTATCGTATGGACTCAACACAACAGTAAGAAAGCGTGATGGTGTTGTTGAAGAAAATGTATGGAAAATCGGAGGTAAATACGGAACTGCTATAGAAAAAATTGTATATTGGTTGGAAAAAGCAGTGTCTGTAGCTGACAATGATCAGCAGCGAAGTGTGATTGAGTCTTTGATTGAATATTATAAGACGGGCGACTTGGCTGATTTTAATAACTATTGTATTAAGTGGGTTGAAGAGAAAGAATCTGCAGTTGACTTTATTAATGGCTTTATAGAAGTTTATGACGATCCGCTTGGTATGAAAGGAACATGGGAAGGACTCGTCGAATATCGTGATGTAGAAGGCACACGGCGCACAAAGCTTATCAGTGACAATGCTCAATGGTTTGAAGACCATTCTCCGGTTGATTCACGTTTCAAGAAGAAAGAGGTTAAAGGTGTTTCGGCCAATGTCATTTGTGCTGCTGTCCTTGGCGGTGGCGAATATCCTTCTACTGCTATTGGAATTAATTTGCCAAATGCCGACTGGATAAGAGCAAGTCATGGAAGTAAGAGTGTGACCATAAGCAATATCATATCTGCCTATAATGAGGCTTCACGCGGTAACGGCTTTGACGAGGAATTCGTTATTGATGAGCCTACAATACAACTTATAAAGAAATATGGTGATATCTGTGATATTATTCATACAGATTTGCACGAGTGTCTTGGACATGGCAGCGGACAACTTCTGCCCGGCGTTGATCCAGACTCATTAAAGGCTTACGGAAACACCATCGAAGAGGCACGTGCTGACTTGTTCGGACTATATTATGCTGCTGATGAGAAACTTGTTGAATTGGGACTGTTGCCCGATTCAGAAGCATATAAGGCTGAATATTATTCATATATGATGAACGGACTGCTTACTCAGCTCGCACGTATTAAGAAAGGAAATTGTATAGAAGAGGCTCACATGCGCAATCGTGCCCTCATTGCCCGTTGGTGTTATGAGAAGGGACATGAAAATAACGTGGTGGAGCTTGTACGCCAAAACGGAAAAACTTATGTCCGTATAAATGACTATCAGCAGCTTCGAAGTCTGTTTGCCGACTTGCTCGCAGAGATTCAGCGTATTAAAAGTGAAGGGGATTATAATGCGGCACGAGATATTGTTGAAAAGTATGCTGTGAATATAGAACCGTCATTGCATGACGAGATATTGGAAAGATACAATAACTTAGGGCTTCCGCCTTATAAAGGATTTATAAATCCTGTACTTACTGCGGTGAAAGGCAGCGATGGAAATATTATTGACGTAACAGCTGATTATACTGAAACTTACGAACATCAGATGTTGCGCTATAGTAAAGATTACTCCACATTGATTTGATAATTATGAAACAGGAAACGCAAGACAAGCTGAAACAGATTAAAGGACGTTTCAGATTGATGATGAACGGCATGGCTTCTCAGTCAATGCGTGAGAAAGGATTAGGTTATAGTATCAACTGGGGCGTTTCGTTGCCTACATTGAAGACTCTTGCTGAGGAATACGGTAAAGATTATGAGTTGGCAATTGAGCTTTGGAAAGAAAATATACGTGAATGTAAGATTCTTGCAACATTGATTATGCCTCCTGCTGATATGCTGCCTGATTTGGCTTGCCTTTGGGTGTCTCAGGTGCCTAATCAGGAGATTGCGGCAATGGTGTCTTTCAATCTATTCCAATATATTGAAGATGCGAAAGATCTTGCGTTCAAGTGGCTGGCTTCAGAAAGTGAGCTGGTGCAGATGTGTGGGTATAATGTCCTTTCACGTCTTTTTATGCGTGGTGATACGCTTGATTTTAGAGAGATTAATGAACTTTTTGATCAGGCTAAAGCTGCACTTGAGAGTGGAAGTCTTTCTCTGCAACATGCTGTTGTAAATATGTTATTGCGTTTTTGTTCTATTTCTGATGAGTACAACAAAATAACAAAATCTGCCTTCAAATCATACGATTTAGATATTTTTTGATGTTTTGTACTGCTAATACGGAATTTTGTTGTATTTTTGTCGGACAATCCGTGGTATGGATAAAATGAAAAATAATTGTAGCGATGTTGTAAGAGATATTCTGGACAATTATCTGGAACAGAATAATTATCGCAAAACTCCTGAGCGATTTGCGATTCTCGATGCAGTGTATAGCTTCAATTCTTATTTTTCAATACAAGAACTTAGCGACAGGCTGGTTGAAAGATGTTTTCCCGTTAGCAGAGCTACACTTTACAACACCGTAAGACTGTTGATGAGTTTGAGGCTGATTGTGTGCCTTAGGTTGCAGCAGGGAGTACGTTATAAGGCATGTTACTCTGATAACCATTGTACCCAGGTTTGCACAGTATGCGGTAAAGTAAAAGAAATAAAAATACCTGAGATTGCTGAACTTGTAGATAAAACACACTTGAAGCGCTTTCGTAAAGAGGGCTTCTCTATGTATATTTATGGTGTATGTAGCACCTGTCAGGCAATGCTTACGCGCCTAAAGAATAAAGAAAATACTGAAAAACAAGAAAATACAAATAAAAACAAATATATTAATAAATATGGAAAAAGGCAAAGTTGATGTATTGCTAGGTTTGCAGTGGGGTGATGAAGGAAAAGGTAAAGTAGTAGATGTACTTACTCCTCATTACGATGTCGTCGCAAGATTTCAAGGCGGTCCTAACGCAGGACACACTCTTGAGTTTGAAGGCGAGAAGTATGTCTTAAGAAGTATTCCTTCTGGAATTTTCCAGGGCGGCAAGATTAATATTATCGGTAATGGCGTTGTCCTTGCTCCCGACTTGTTTATGGATGAGGCTAAAGACTTGGAGAAAAGTGGCCATCCTTTGACAGAGAGACTATATATCTCTAAGAAGGCACATCTGATTATGCCTACTCACCGTCTTTTGGATGCTGCTTATGAGCAGGCTAAAGGTAAAAATAAGGTAGGAACAACAGGAAAAGGCATCGGTCCTACATACACAGACAAAGTTTCACGCAACGGACTTCGTGTTGGTGATATATTTGATAACTTTGAAGAAAAGTATCAAGCACACAAGGCACGTCACGAGCAGATTCTGAAATCTCTTAATTATACTGATTACGATATTTCTGAAGTAGAAAAGAAATGGATGGAAGGTATTGAGTACATCCGCCAGTTCCATATTGTAGATTCTGAACATTTTGTAAATAAGATATTGAAATCTGGTCAGAATATATTGTGTGAAGGTGCCCAGGGCACTATGCTCGACGTTGACTTCGGAAGCTATCCTTTCGTTACATCTTCTAATACGATATGTGCAGGTGCCTGCATAGGACTTGGTATCGGACCAAACAAAATTGGTGAGGTTTATGGTATCATGAAGGCTTATTGTACACGTGTAGGTGCAGGACCATTCCCGACAGAACTTTTCGATGAGACAGGTAATCTTATCAGACAGATTGGTCATGAATATGGTGCAGTTACAGGCCGTGAGCGCAGATGTGGATGGATTGACCTTGTCGCTTTGCGTTATTCAATCATGATTAATGGTGTAACTCAATTGATTATGATGAAGAGCGACGTCCTTGATGGTTTTGACACAATAAAGGCTTGCGTTGCTTATAAGTATAAAGGTGAGACAATAACAGATTTCCCATTCAATATCGAAGAAGATATAGAGCCTGTTTACAAGGAGCTTAAAGGTTGGAAGGCTGATATGACCAAGATGACAAGTGAGGATGAGTTCCCTCAGGAGTTTAAGGATTATATTAAATTCCTTGAGGCCGAACTTGAAACTCCTATCAAGATCATTTCAATAGGCCCGGATCGTGCTCAGACTATAGTAAGAAAGTAATAAAATTAATTTATTCCCAAGAATTGAGAATCTGTGACGGGGAATATTGTTAAGTCAATATCCTTGGTGCTGTGTTCTCAATTCTTGGATTTTATTTTAATATAGCTAGATATGAATAAACCATCAATACCCAAGGGTACACGTGACTTTTCCCCGTTGGAAATGTCAAAACGTAATTATATTTTTGATACTATCAAATCTGTTTTTGCACTTTATGGCTTTAAGCAGATTGAAACGCCTGCCATGGAAACTCTGCAGACATTGTTGGGCAAATATGGCGAAGAGGGCGACAAACTGCTTTTCAAAGTGCTTAACAGCGGAGATTTTCTCAGCAAAATAGATCGTGACGAATTGCTTAACGGAAGTCCGTTGCATCTGGCTTCAAAATTATGTGAGAAAGGTCTGCGATATGATTTGACTGTACCTTTTGCCAGATTTGTCGTAATGCACAGAGATGAATTGCAGTTGCCTTTCAAGCGTTATCAGATACAGCCGGTGTGGCGTGCAGACCGTCCTCAGAAAGGACGTTATCGCGAGTTCTATCAGTGTGATGCTGATGTCGTAGGCAGCGATTCTTTGCTCAATGAAATCGAGCTGATGCAGATCGTAGATACTGTATTTACACGTTTCGGAGTGCGTGTTCAGATAAAGATAAATAACCGTAAAATTTTAACAGGTATAGCCGAATATATCAATGAGGCTGATAAAATAGTTCCTATTACAGTTGCAATCGACAAACTCGAAAAGATTGGCATAGACAATGTAAATGCTGAACTTGCTGAAGATGGACTGAGCAAGGAAGCTATTGAGAAACTTCAGCCGGTAATATCATTGAGCGGAAGCAATGAAGAGAAGCTGGATGTTATTAGTAACATCCTTAAAGATTCAGAAATAGGAACAAAGGGTGTTGAGGAACTTCGTTATATATTTGGCGTGTTGGGCAAATCTGGACTGAAGAATGAGGTTCAGTTTGATTTAACTCTTGCGCGTGGACTCAATTATTACACAGGAGCAATATTTGAAGTAAAGGCTCTTGATGTTCAGATTGGAAGTATTACCGGTGGAGGCCGTTATGACAATCTTACAGGTATATTCGGCATGCCGGGTTTGAGCGGTGTAGGCATTTCTTTTGGCGCGGACAGAATCTTCGACGTATTGAATGCGTTGGATCTTTATCCGGAGAATGCAATGACCGGAACACGTCTTATGTTCATTAACTTTGGTGAAAAGGAAATGGCTTATTGTTTGCCTATCGCTGCCAAAGCCCGTGAGAACGGCATAGCAACTGAGATTTATCCTGATTCGGCAAAAATGAAAAAGCAGATGAATTATGCAAATAATGGCAAGATTCATTATGTTGCTATAGCCGGTGAAAATGAAATAAATGAAAATAAGATAACATTAAAGAATATGATTACCGGCGAGCAGCGTCTTGTTGACGCCGATGAACTTGTTTCGCTGGTTAAGGCAGGCTTGTAATTATGGCGAAGATAAAATGTTTGCTTATCCTCATCTTGTGCGTTTTTGCTCTTTCTGCTTTTAAGGAAAACAGCAAGATTACAATCTTTATGATTGGCGATTCAACTATGGCCAATAAGGATATTCGTGGGGGCAAGATGGAACGCGGATGGGGCATGATGCTTAAGAACTTTTTCACAGATGATGTGATAATAGACAATCATGCCCTTAATGGCCGTTCGTCTAAAAGCTTTATTGCTGAAGGACAATGGCAGAAGGTTGTTGATAAGATTAAGCCGGGTGACTATGTCTTCATACAGTTTGGGCATAATGATGAGAAGGATGATCCTAAGCGTCATACTGATCCGGGCACAACTTTTGATGAAAATTTGCGTAAGTTTGTCAATGAGACAAGAATGAGGGGAGGTATTCCGGTCCTGTTTAACAGTGTGGTCAGACGAATTTTTACAAACAGTAAGACTGCTGTTGCTGATGACGATACAAGGACGAACTCTTCTGCCGGTTTGGTTGAGGGAGATACGCTTGTTGACACTCATGGTAAATATCTGCTGTCACCTCGCAATGTTGCCCGTGAGCTTAATGTTCCTTTTGTTGATGCAAATAAGATTACTCACGACTTGGAGCAGGGCTTAGGACCGGATAAGTCTAAAACACTTCACATGTGGTATCTTCCCAATGAGATTCCGTCTTTGCCTAAAGGACGCCAAGACAATACGCACTATAATGTTTATGGAGCATACACGGTAGCTGGATTATTGGCGGATGCTATTTCAAATGCTGTACCTGAGCTTAAAAAATATCGTTGTAAGTATGATGTTTCTGTAGCAAAAGATGGCAGCGGTCTGTATTTCGACTTACAAAAAGCCGTTGATGATATTCCGGCTGGTGTTAAAACAACCATTTTGGTTGGAGAAGGAAAATGGAAGAAACCTGTAGAAACGAAGGGACAGAAAATAGAATATATAATGAGAGATGGTGCTTCATTTGTAAAAAAGTAGATTTCATATTCGACTATTTATGATTTGATGTTTCATTTCGTATTATAAAAATCTTATTGCGACAGATATTTGTAATGTATATAATTTATTACATATTACAGATATTTGTCGCTTTTGTTTTTTGTAAGTATATAAGTTATCACGTGCATAAAAATTTGATTTTATCTGCTTGTTCTCTAATATGTGCCCTTTTACCTTCTAAAATGCCCTCTTTTGTATCGTAAAAGGCATGCTTTTGCGTGATAAAAGGTGCCATTTTGTATAGCGGCAGATAAACCGGAAATAATTTTGCAGAAAACTCATCACTCATCACATCTGCGCTTAAATATCTGTAAGTCAGCCTATTATACCGTGATAAGTTGTATTTCCGACTCATCACGCCAGGACTTCCGCATGCCTGCGTGATGAGTTAAGAATCAAGAACGTCACGCCATAACTTGTTGTAAGCCAGTGCGTTGGGCGGTTTTGTGACGAGTGATGAGTTTTCTATAAAACTATTCTGCGTTTATCCGTGTGCTTTATTTATCATTGGCCTGGCAT
>OLIT01000744.1_pt1 | contig 31558 bp, 28 predicted proteins | sample 1601341 | NCBI WGS metagenome assembly OLIT01 (sample SAMEA2452121, study PRJEB22498) | human gut metagenome | biome: human feces; feature: human gut; material: feces | place: Australia | collected 2012
GCAAAGATACTATTTTTTGAATGATTTTTCGCATTTCACTTACTTTTGACTATAATACAAATATTACTGTTTTCATATTCTTTGTTTTTTAAATCCTTATGCCTTTTAGACGTAACGGAGCGGCAAAAAGTTGCACTGATACAAATTTTTTTATAGAATAATGCTTTTTTGTGCGTTTCCTGCTCTTATGTCTTCATTTTGTGCGTCTCTACTGATGTGCATGATTAAGAATTAAAGCATGTTCTGAAGTGGGGCAGAGTATTGTGCATCGTAAGCCTTCGGCTTATTCAAATAAAAAAGGCTGGCTTCGGCCTTTCGGCCATTGCCAACCTTAGTTTAAACAGTTTTGATTATCAGAGAAATCTTATTGTCTTTCTTCAAGAAACTTTCTTGCTGCGCGCAGCTGATGGCGCATAATGCTTACAAACTCCTGACTCTCCTGCAGAATGTTAAGATAGAGCAGCGACACTTTCAGGTTTGTGCTGTTGTCCTGATACATGTGGTCTATCACGTTCTTGCGCATCACAGAGAGTTCGTCTTTCAGTTCCTCGGCTATTGTGAGCGTTTCCTGATACATGTCGTATCTGTTTGTAGAAATCATCTGCTCAGTGTGGTTCATCAGTTCGCTTATCTTGCGGCGTACACTTTCCAGTTCGTCGAGATATACCTTTGGCAGCGGGTTGAAGTTGTTGTCAACGTGCTCCTTGATCGGGTCGAGCATACGTTTCAGACAGTAAGTAAACTGCATGTCGCTGTTGACGCCCAAGTGGAACCATGTGTTGCGTTCTATGGCAATGTCGCTCGGTATGCGTCTCATTGCAAGAAGTTCCTTGCGGCGGAATTTCTTCAGTTGCGACTGCTCTTCCTTCAGTGCGTTGCCGCAGTGGCGCAGTTCGCGCAGGCTTTCATTGCTTATGCCTTCAACGATTCTGTTATACTGTTCGAGGGCAAATCTTGTAACAAAGCTCTGTGTGCGTGCAACGTGCTTTGACAGCAGGTCCCATACAATCTCCTTGTCCTTTGTGCGCATCATCAGCTGGAACACGTCGTCCTTCTTCTCTTCTTTCATTTTCTTTGTATACTTGCGGTTGCTTCTCCAGAGAAGATAGATGTCGAGACACATGAAAGCAATCATTACGATGAAACCGCCGAAGTGCATCAGGGCACATACTATTGCACATACTGCAAATGCCACACCGGCTGTTACGAACCATCCGCCGATTACTGATATCACACCTGTAACACGGAACACCGCACTCTCGCGGCTCCATGCGCGGTCAGCAAGCGAGCTACCCATGGCAACCATGAATGTAACGTAGGTTGTTGACAGAGGCAATTTGTAGTTTGTACCAACAACGATAAGCATTGCGGCAAGAACCAGATTGACAGCTGCTCTTACCTCGTCGAATGCAGCGCCATCGGCAAGGATAACTTCCTCTTTGTTGAAGCGGCTGTCAATCCATTTCAGAGTCTTGTTAGGTATGATTTTAGATATTGTTTCGCCCAAGTCCTGTGTGGCTCTTACCATGCTGCGTGCAACACGTGAAGAACCGAACATCTCGTCGCCTTCGTCCTGACGGCTCAGGTCAACGCTGGTCTTTACTACGTTCTGTGCTTTCTTAGATGTAGCCATGGCTATTATCATGATTATTCCGGCAATAAGCAGATACAGAAGCGGACTCTTTGCCGATGTCATGAGTGAAGTCATCATGAACGAGTCGTAGTTGCCGTGACCGTTGGCGAGGAAGTCTTGGAGTGAGTCGAGACCGGCAAGAGGAACTCCGATGAAGTTTACGAGGTCGTTGCCTGCAAACGCCATTGCGAGCGCAAATGTGCCGAGCAGCACAATAAGCTTGAAAACGTTGATGCGCATCAGATGGATAATCTCCATAAGTATGGTTGACACGATAAACACTACAATCATCAGGATGGATGTGTTGTCCTCAATCCATGTGCGTGCTGACTCGCTTATATATGGCGACTTGCCCACACCCTTGATAAAGATGAAGTAAGTAAGGGTTGTGAAGGCTATACCTCCGAATATTGCGATTGTGTAGCGCAGGTGCTTCTTGTAGTTGAATGTAAAAATGATACGTGAGATCCATTGCACCAGTGTTCCGAAGAAGAACGCGATAGCCACCGAAACGAATATTGCTATGATTACGCTCAGTGCCTTGTCACTGTTTAGCAGATCGTAGATTGTGAGCGACGGGTCGGCGTGCATCTTAAGTATGGCCAGAATGAATGTACCTCCGAGAAGCTCAAACACAAGCGACACTGTGGTTGATGTCGGCATGCCGAGTGTGTTGAAGATGTCGAGTATCACAACGTCAGTCACCATTACGGCGAGGAAGATTGTCATTACTTCCTGAAACGTGTAGTTTTCCGGCCTCATGATGCCGTGGCGTGCTACGTCCATCATTCCGGCACTCATCACGGCTCCGATAAGAATACCTACGGATGCTATTATCAGCACTGTACGGTATTTGGCTACTTTGGCGCCAATGGCCGAGTTTAAAAAGTTAACCGCGTCGTTGCTGACGCCAACAAACAGGTCGAAGACTGCAAGCAAAAGCAGAAATGCGACAATTAAAAAATAAATTTCTGTCATAAACTGTAATTTGTTATGAGTGATTCCGTTTTATTTCACGCTGCAAAAGTAGAAAATACGTGTTACAGCGGTTTTAAACAGATGTTTCATTTGTGTTACAATTATGGCATTGCGCACTTTTTTGGTCGTATTATATAATAAGGTATACCTTTGTGTTTTGTGCCGGCAGCGTTGTGTTATATTGACTTTTTGCAGGTTAAGGTGATAAAAGTTTCGAATAGCACTGTGCCGGTGATAACGGCATAAGGGCCGGCATGGGTGAGTCTTTTTGCGTTATGAGTCAGACCGCTTGGCCATGCCGGCCCTTATGCGCCGATGTTGCAGACGTAGCATTACACCCTCTGCTCGGTGTTGTTCAGTTTCAGCATGTTTTCGGGCACGCTGCTTTTTATTGTATCTATGAGCATGTTGAGCACGGCATGCCTTACGAAGCTCTTTGTCGTCATCATGATAATCTCTCTTGTCGGTATGGGGATGGCGAAGGGGCGTATCAGTTCTCGCTGCCTGTCGGAAAGCTGCGGCAGGGCAAGTTCGGGTATGAAGGTTATGCCCTTGCCGTTCTCAACCATGCGCATGAATGTCTCTATGCTTCCCAGACTATATGTTGTCTTGCTTGTGCGTGCCTCCTTAAGGTCGCAGAATTTTACCAGCTGGTCGCGGAAGCAGTGCCCCTCGTCGAGCAGCCATATAAATTCGTTGTTAAGGTCGGCCGTGCGTATGCTCTTTTTCTCAAACAGCCTGTCCTCGCGCGACACGTATGCAATGAACTGCTCGTAGAAAAGTGTGGTAGATGCAAAATGCTCCATGTTGTCCAGCCTTACCAATATGGCCGCATCTATTTCGGCCCTTGCGAGGGCTCTCTTTATTTCTTCGGTCTTCATCTCTATGACCTTTAGCTCCATTTCAGGGTGCTGCGATGTAAGCTGCGGAAAGAAGCGTGGCAGCAGATAAGGCGCTATGGTGGGCAGTATGCCTATCCTGAATGTTCCGCCAAGAGCCTGCTTGGCCTCTGCAACAATGTCTTTTATCTTTCTTGCGCGTATCAGCACCTTCCACGACTGCTCTATCACTCTCTGTCCTATGTCGGTAGGAGTAACGGGCTGTGCCGTGCGGTCGAATATCTTTATGCCCAGCTCGTCTTCAAGCTTTTGTATCATGGAGCTAAGTGTGGGTTGCGTTACCTTGCAGTATTCGGCTGCCTTGGCAAAGTGGCGCAGTCTGTAGACGGCCACGATATATTCCATTTGTTGTAGTGTCATGTTGCTGTTGCTTTTTGTCTTCAGGCCGCAAACATACACATAAATTCTGAAAAGATAAATTTTTGAGCCGAATATTTTTGTGCTGTCATCATTTGTGGGTATGCCGTTTTGTATGTTCCGCTGCCGCATGCGGATTAGTCCCTGCCGCAGCGTGTTTTGCCCTGTTTCAGGCAGGTGTAGCTCCATGTCTGTATGTGCTTTACGGGGCCGTTATAGGTTTTGTCTATCATGCAATAGAAAAAATCTGTTTGCTTTGTTTTGTGTCGCAAACTATCTTTGCATTGTCAAAACGACATAGAGCTGAAATTTAATAATAACAATTTAAAAAACTTATAGAAATATGGAACCGATTATCAACGCACAGATGCCTGAGTTTAAGGTGCAGGCTTTTCAGAATGGAAGTTTCAAGACAGTGAGCAACGAGGATTTGAAAGGCAAATGGGCCTTGTTCTTCTTCTATCCTGCCGACTTCACTTTTGTTTGTCCCACTGAGCTGGTTGACCTTGCAGGCAAGTATGAGCAGCTGAAGCAGATGGGCGTGGAGGTGTTCTCTGTCAGCACTGATACACATTTTGTCCACAAGGCATGGCACGATGCGTCAGACAGCATAAAGAAGATTGAATATACAATGCTTGCCGACCCGACGGGCGTGCTCAGCCGTGGCTTCGGAGTGATGAAAGAAGATGAAGGCGTGGCTTATCGCGGCACGTTCCTTGTTAATCCGGAGGGACTTATCAAGATAGCCGAGATACAGGACAACAGCATAGGCCGCAATGCAGACGAGCTGCTGCGCAAGGTTGAGGCTGCCCAGTTTGTGGCTACTCACGACGGCGAGGTTTGTCCGGCAAAATGGAAAGCAGGTGGTGAGACTCTTAAACCCAGCATAGATTTGGTTGGAAAAATTTAGTTTCTATGATGCATGGCCGGATTGAATGGTTGTTCTTGGCATTTGGTCCGGCCCTTTGAGATTTTCGTTTATTGTTAGTGGTTTAATTTATTCAAATATAGTACAGGTATGTTGGACAGAAGTATATTGGAGCAAGTGGCGTCTCTTTTGAAAGGTTTGGATACGGACATCTTACTAAAGGCAGTTTATGACACAACTCATCCTAAGGCTGACGAATTTAAGGAGTTCTTGCAGGATTTTTGTTCGTGTTCAGACAGGGTGAAGCTTGAAATATCTGTTGATGACAGCAAAAGGCTTGAGTTTTCTTTGCTCAGAAACGGCACTGATACAGGTGTCATGTTTAGGGGCATACCCGGAGGCCATGAGTTCTCATCGCTTCTGCTGGCTGTTCTCAATGCCGGCGGAATAGGCAAGAATCTGCCTGATGAGGCTGTTGAGCGGCGCATAAGGTCGATAGCCGGTCCGGTGAGGCTCCGTACTTATGTTTCTCTTACCTGTACTAACTGTCCCGATGTTGTTCAGGCTCTCAATGTGGTTGCGCTGCTAAATCCTTCGGTGAGCCATGAGATTGTTGACGGCGCACTGTGGCAGGACGAGGTTGACAGACTTGGCATACAGGGTGTTCCTTCGGTATTTGCCAACGGAGAGCTTATTCATGTAGGGCGCGGCGACTTGGCGGTACTGATGGCAAAACTTGAGGATAAGTTTGGTTCAGAAGTAGTTTCTGAAGATGTTTCGCCTGTTGAACGCAATTACGACGTAGTTGTGATTGGCGGCGGACCGGCCGGTGCTTCGGCTGCAATTTATTCGGCGCGCAAGGGTTTGCGGGTGGCTATTGTAGGCGAGCGCGTGGGCGGACAGGTGAAGGACACCGTTGGTATAGAGAATCTTATTTCGGTGCCTTATACCACAGGCGACAAGCTTGCTGCCGACTTGAAGGAACATCTTGGACATTACGACATTGACGTGTTTGAAAACAGAACGGTTGCAGGTGTTGCCCTTGAAGACAAAGTTAAGCGCATTGAAATAAAGGGCGGCGAGACTTTTACGTCACCTGCTGTTATTATAGCTACAGGAGCCAACTGGCGCAGGTTAGGCGTTGAGGGCGAGGCCGACTATATTGGCCGTGGCGTGGCTTTTTGTCCTCATTGCGACGGACCGTTCTATAAAGGCCGCCATGTAGCCGTGATAGGCGGAGGCAACTCGGGCATTGAAGCGGCTATCGACTTGGCCGGAATATGCTCAAAGGTAACTGTCATTGAGTTTGCCGATGAGTTGCGTGCCGACACAGTTCTTCAGAATAAGGCAAAAAGTCTTGACAATGTTGAGATATTTACAGCCACGCAGACCATGAAGGTTATTGGCGACGGCAAGAAGGTTACGGCCATTGAGGTGAAAGACCGTAAGACAGAAGAATTAAGAACAATCGCGCTTGACGGCATATTTGTACAGATCGGACTGGCGGCTAACAGCAAGCCGTTTGAGAATGTGCTTGAACTTACTGAGCGTAAGGAAATCAGGACAGACACATATTGCCGTACATCATTACCCGGCGTCTATGCGGCAGGCGATGTTACAGATGTGCCTTACAAGCAGATCATTATAGCCATGGGCGAGGGTGCCAAGGCCGCTCTTTCTGCATTTGATGACAGAGTTAGGGGACTGATATAGTTGGTTTTGGCACCTTTAATATGAGCAGATTAACAATTTTATAATTGCAGTTGATTTAGTTTGTGAGTTTTTGTGTATATGTTTTTATTATTCAGGTTAGCTTAAGCATGTCTTTTTTAGATAAAAGGCATGCTTTTGTATTGTAAAAGATGCCCTTTCACGCTGCAAAAGGTGGCCTTTTACAATGCAAAAGGATACCTTTCATAATGTTTGATCATGCTCATTTATTGTCAGCAGTTTTTCTTTTCGCGCAAGTTCGGTGCCGTAGTTCATACTGATATAGCGTGTTGGCAAATAATATAAGATTTTTTGTCTATAAACTCATCACTCATCACAATTATTTGTATTTAGTTGATAATAAGAATGTTACGGTGTGATGAGTTGATTTTGGAACGTCACGTGACATAACGTGTGATGTTTTGCCAATACAACTCATCACACTCTAATGCCTTGATTTACAGATGATTACATGCAAATGTGACGAGTGATGAGTTTTTACGAAACTTTTTTGCTTTTATTGCTTGTTGCTTAATATCCTGCAAAGGCGTAGATCTCTGTTTGGCATTGTCCTTAAATAAAACAAAAACACCGTTATTATTTTAAATAACGGTGTCCATCTTAATATCGTATTCGTCGTGCGGAATGTTCTGTTCTTTCTGAAAGTCGAAACAAACACCTATTTTATATGCCAGTGGAATATTTTTCAAGAATCTGTCATAGTATCCCTTTCCGCGTCCCAGCCGGTTGTTGTCGGCATCAAAACTCATACCCGGAATTACGGCAGTGTCAATTTTACCGTAGTCGGTAAAGAGTTTTCCGTTTGGCTCCATTATGCCGTAGTTTCCTTCAGTAAGGTCTTCAGGACTCTCATATATTCTTATTTCCATGTTCTCGCCGTCGATTACCTTTGGCAGCAGCACGGTCTTGCCTTGTCTCGCCAGCAGTTCTACGGTTTCGTGTGTGTTCACTTCGTCGGGCAGCGAATAATATAGAAGTATCGTCTTGGCGTTTATCACTTCAGCCATGCCCAGCAGTCTGTTCATGACAGGAACCGACAACTCGTTAAGCTCGTCTGCCGTGAATTGTCGTTTCCTGTTTCTTATCTGTTTCCGCAGTTCCTTCTTGTCCATGGTTACGCCTTGGCTATGGTGTTCATGTCAGAGTGCTTAAAACTGTAGCCCGTAAGCATTGCTGTCTTTTTGCCTTTCTTGCCTTTGGCAGATTCCGGCTTCTTGGGGAACGCAGCGTTGTTCTTAAACACATTCAGCGCAGCCTTTATAACATTGTCGTCAAGATTGAGATATTCTATCCAGTCTTGTTCGTCCATTATGTTGTATATAATGCGGCTGTTGATGTATCTTTCGAGCAGATTGTGCGATTTCTTTATCATCAGGTTGCGGCGCTGCAGTCCGTGCTTGTCGGCATAAGTGGCAAACTTGTCCACAGTATTCTGCTTAACAAGATAGTCAGACAGCTCCATCATCTCGCTGAAGTTGTTAAGCTTCAGACGGTTGTCATCGGTATAAACGAACGCAAACTGAAGTATTAGTCCGCTCATGCTTGCCTCCTTGAAGTATGAGGTTATGCCGATAGTGTCTTCAGGCACGAATATGTCAGGAGTGATACCTCCGCCGCCATAAACCACGCGGCCAATGCTTGTGTGATAAGCAGGTCCGGTGTGCTTTATGCTGTCTTGTGAGAAGAACTCGCCGTGCTGATATCTTGACAGCAGGTCTTCCTCATAATCCTTGTCGTCGCCCATGACGTAAGGCTTCTGTATGCAGCGGCCTGAAGGTGTGTAGTAGCGTGCCACGGTGAGGCGTATCATTGAGCCGTCGGGGAAACCTATCTGCTGCTGAACGAGGCCTTTGCCGAACGAGCGGCGGCCAATGATGGTTGCCCTGTCGTTGTCTTGCATCGCTCCGGCAAATATTTCAGATGCCGATGCTGAAGTTTCGTTTATCAGCACTACAAGAGGTATGTTCTGATAGCTTCCGCGTCCGTCGCTCTTATAGTCTTGTCTTGGCGACTTGCGTCCTTCGGTGTACACGATGAGGCGGTTTTTCGGCAAGAACTCGTTGGCCATCTGCACAGCCGACTTAAGGTAGCCTCCGGTGTTGTCGCGCAGGTCGATTATCAGGTTGCTGAAACCTTCCTGTGACAGTTGTGCCAGAGCGATAAGAAGTTCGGGATAAGTGTTCTCTCCAAAGTTCTTAATCTTTATGTATCCCGTGTTGTCGTCGAGCATATATGCTGCGCTGATGCTCTTCTGCGGGATGTCGCCGCGCGTTATGGTGTAATATTTAATTGCCTTCTGACCATAGCGCTGAACACCTATTTTCACCTTAGTGTCCTTGGGACCTTTCAGTCGGCGCATAGCCTCTTCGTTGGTAACTTGCTTGCCGACGAACGGCTTGCCGTCAACGCTGACAATCTTGTCGCCGGCAAGTATTCCGGCCTGTTCGGCCGGTCCGTTCTTTATCACGCCTTGAACGTGTATGGTGTCGTTTCTGATTACGAACTCTATGCCCACGCCCGAGAACGAGCCTTTAAGGTCGTCGGTGGCCTGCTGTACATCCTTTGCACTGATGTAGACAGAGTGGGGGTCGAGGTCAGACAATATCTGTGGAATGGCCTTGTCGACGAGTGAGTCGATGTTTACGGCGTCGACATACTGGTCGTCAATGATATGCAGCAGGTTGTTGAGCCTGTTGCTTCCCGAGTTGATGATATTCAGTCGGTTACCCGAGAAATGATTTGCGTAAAAAGTACCGATAACGATGCCGATAATCACACAAAGTGCCATCAGCAACGGCATCATCCGGTTTGATTTATTCGGTTTCATATTCATCCGGATTTAGATATATTACTTCTATTTTTGCTCTTTTTAGCAGTTCTATGCCGTCTTCGAGTCTGTATTTTTCACCATAAACCACGCGCTTGATGCCTGCCTGAATTATCAGCTTTGAGCATTCGATGCATGGCGATGCCGTAACATACAGGGTAGAGCCGTCGCTGTTGTTTGAGCTTCGTGCCAGTTTTGTTATGGCATTGGCTTCAGCGTGGAGCACGTAAGGCTTGGTGACGTTGTTCTCGTCTTCGCAAACATTTTCAAAGCCGCTGGGCGTTCCGTTGTAGCCGTCGCTGATAATCATTTTGTCCTTAACCACCAAAGCTCCGACCTTGCGGCGCTGGCAATAGCTGTTTTCAGCCCAGATGCGTGCCATGCGGAGGTATCTCAGGTCAAGCAGACGTTGTTTTTCTTCTTTGTTCATTGTGCTTATGTGTGAAAAATAAGTTGTTTCTTACTTTTTCTTCTTTGAAGGTTTCTTTATTCCGTTGCGCTTCAGCAGTGCGTCTATCGTTGGCTCGCTGCCTTTAAAGCGTTTGTAGAGAGTCATCGGGTGTTCGGTGCCGCCTTTTGACAGAACGTTGTCGCGGAAACTTTGAGCTGTCTTTTGGTCAAATATTCCGTGCTTTTTGAACACGCTGAACGCGTCGGCGTCGAGCACCTCTGCCCATTTGTAGCTGTAATAGCCTGCTGCATATCCGCCGGCCATAATATGGCTGAACTGAACGGTCATGCATGTGTCGGGCAGCTGTTCGGTAACCATGGCTTTCTTCCATGCTTTCTTTTCAAACGGAATTATATCTTCGTCAAACGGCTCCTTCTTGGTGTAGTAAGCCATGTCGAGCAGTCCGAAACTTACCTGGCGCAGGCATGAATATGCTGCCATGAAGTTGCGGCTCTTTACTATTCGGTCGATAAGTTCGTCGGGCAGAGGTTCGCCTGTCTGATAGTGGAAGGCGAATGTGCGCAGAAATTCTTTTTCAACAGAGTAGTTCTCCATAAACTGAGACGGCAGTTCAACGAAGTCCCACCATACGTTTGTGCCTGACAGACTCTCAAAGCGGGTGTTGGCAAACATTCCGTGGAGCGAGTGTCCGAATTCGTGCAGGAAGGTTTCAACCTCGCCAAGCGTAAGCAGTGCGGGCTTGTCCTCGGTAGGCTTTGTGAGATTCATCACTACGCTTACGTGAGGTCTTACGTTCTCGCCCTTGCGGTCAATCCACTGTCCCTGATATTCTGTCATCCATGCTCCGCCCTGTTTGCCCTTGCGCGGATGGAAGTCGGCATAGAATACGGCAAGATAAGAGCCGTCTTTGTCGAACACCTCGTAGGCTTTAACGTCGGGATGGTAAACCTGTATGTCCTTATTTTCCTTGAACGTTATTCCGTAAAGTCTGTTGGCAAGACCGAATACACCGTTGATGACCTTTGACAGTTCAAAATACGGACGCAGCATCTCAGAGTCGATGTTGAACTTTTTGAGTTGCAGTTTGTGAGAATAATAGCTGAAGTCCCACGGCATAACCTTGAAGTCTTTGCCTTCAGTCTTCTTAGCCAGTTTCTCTATGTCTTCCACTTCTTTTATCGCGGTGGGCTTGTAGGCGTCTATGAGGTCGTCGAGCAGCTTATACACGTTGCGTGCATTGCCGGCCATGCGGTTTTTAAGTACATACTCGGCGTATGTCTTAAATCCGAGCAACTGTGCTATCTCGCGTCTCAGGTTAACCAGGCGCTTGCATATTTCAAGATTGTTTTCCGTATTGTCGTGTGTGCATACGGTGTTGCGTGCCATATACATCTGCTTGCGCAGCTCGCGGCATGTAGAATATGTCATGAACGGACTGTAGCTTGGAAAGTCGAGTGTGAATACCCAGCCTTCAAGATTGCGTTCCTTTGCAGCAACGGCAGCTGCTTCGCGTGCCGTGTCAGGCAGTCCGTCGAGTTGTTGTTCGTCAGTTATGTGCAGTGTGTATGCCTTGTTCTCTTTAAGCAGATTCTGCGAGAACTGCAGTGACAGCATGCTTGCCTCCTCGGTGAGCTTGCGCAGCTTTTCCTTACCCTCGTCGTCGAGCAGTGCGCCGCTGCGTACAAAGCCGTCGTAGCAGTTGTCCAATAGACGTTTCTCTTCAGGTGTGAGCTTGCGGTGGTGCAGATGAACAGCCTTGATGCGCTCAAACAGACGCTTGTTGAGCCTTACGTCGTTGGCATGCTTTGTCAGTATCGGCTGCAGCTTCTGTGCCAGCGCGTCCATCTCGTCGTTGGTCTCGGCACTAAGAAGATTAAAGAAAACCGTTGACACACGCGACAGCAGGTCGTAATATCCGTCCTTGTCGTCGTCCACATTGATAATCGTGTTGTCAAATGTAGGCTTGTCAGGGTTGTTTATAGTCTTTTCAATCTGCTCGTCGTCACGGCGTATGCCCTCCATGAAGGCCTCCTCAAAGTCTTCAAGGCGTATTTTCTCAAAGGGCACGGTATCGTGCGGCGTGTTATATTGTTCAAAAAAAGGATTTTTGCGTTGCTCTTCTATTCTCTCTTCATTCATACTTACGTTTTCCTAATTTTTGTTTACAAAGGTAGCAATTTTCTTTATTATGAATAAAAATAGAGAAGAAAAATTTAGCTAATATTTGTTATATGTCGCATTTATTTACCTGTGGTGCAGGCATATAGTGATTAAACGCTCTTACATCAGCATCTTCTCAAAGGCGTGTACGCATATTTCACCGCGTTTGAGTGATATCAGTCCTTCAGACTGCATGGCATTAAGTTCTCTCGACACATTGAGCCGGCTCTCGCTTATTTCGTATGCGAGCCGTTCCATTTTGATGGTTATAGTCTTTTCTCCTGCAGGTCTGAGACTTCTTGATTCTATAAATCTGATAATCTTATGTCTGATGTCTTTGGGCTTAGGCTTCCATAGCTGTCTGTTGGAGCGCTGCGACTGCGTGCAGATAATGTTCAGAAGGTTAAGTCTGAATATTTCATATTTGTCGGACAGAAGCATTATCTCCTTCTTTCCGATACATATCAGTTCGCAGTTGCTTTTGGCTGTGAATGTTCGTGTAAAGCGTTGAGTAAGTCCGAATATTCTTTCTGGCTGCAGTATATTTGGTGCCGTCAGTGTTTCGGTTATCGAATAGCTCTTGTCGTCAGCATGACATGTCGTTGTAACAGAGCCTTTTACAAGAAAATACAGCCTGCTGCAGGCATCGCCCTCGTGCACAAAAGTTTTTCCTTTTGTACACGACAGCTGTCTGAATTTTGTCTCGGAAACAATCTGTTCCAAGTCGTTTCTGCTCATGCCCTGAAAGAGCGGAAGCTCCAGCAGGTGTTCTTGTAGCTCGGTTTGCATGTTCCTGTTTTGTAGTTATTCTGCAATTTTCTTTTTTAGTGACGGCGAATACCACACAGCGTTGTTTCCGTTCTTGTCAGAATAGATAAAATATGCCATAAGCTTAGGATGTTTTTCGAGAATCGCCTTAGCCTTGTCTATTCCCATCACCATAAAAGCCGTGGCGTATGCGTCGGCTGTGGCACAGTTGTCTGCAAGCACGGTGGCCGACAGAATGCTGTGCTGCACCGGATAGCCTGTTGCCGGGTCTATGGTGTGTGCATATTTCTTTCCGTCTTTATAGTAGAAATTGCGGTAGTTGCCGCTTGTTGCCATTGCCTTGTTTGTAACGTTGAAAATGGTCTGTATCTCCTGGTTGGTGTTAAGAGAGTCGTCAACAGGCTTTGTTACACCAATTTTCCACGGCAGACGTTTCTCGTTAATTCCTCGCGTAACGATCTCTCCGCCGATTTCAACCATGAAGTTCTCAATGCCTTTGCTTCTCAGAAAACTTGCCACGACGTCGCTTCCGTAGCCTTTTGCTATGGCGCTGCAGTCGAGCATTATGCGTTTGTCGCTCTTTACGATGTGGTTTCCTGTAAGTTTAACTTTCTTGTAGCCAATGATTTGTTTTAGACTGTCAATAGCGGCCGCAGTGGGTTTGGTGTCGTTCTTGAATCCAAAGCCCCATGCATTGACCAACGGCGCCACGGTTATGTCGAATGCGCCTCCTGTATCTTCCGAAATATCTTGTGCCATATTGAACACATCTGCAAACATCTTGTTGACTTCAACATTCTCGTTGCGGTTTATTTTTGATATTATGGAACTTTTGTTGAACGGAGACAGCGATGCGTCGACCTTCTTAAGCTCGGCTTCAATTTCCTTTTGCAGGTCTTTGTCGCTTTGATAGGTTATGTTGTATATCGTGCCGAAGATGAATCCGGTGTTGTGCTGATACGGCATTGTGCGCTGTTGGCGTACAATGATCACTGTTCCTACAATCAGAAAAATCAGAAATGCCAGTTGTAGGGCCAGTTTCTTTTTGTTTCTTTCTTTATCCATTGCCGTTATTGCTTAATTTATATGTCTATCGCAACATTAAATGTTCCGCCTATTGTCGAGCTTCCCGTTTTGCCGAATCCGGGCACATACCACGAGTTGCCTAAATCGCCGTCGTTATATGATATTCTGCTTTTGTAGCGTAAGCTCCATCCCAGATGCAGCGGTCCCCATATCTTGGCGTCTACTCCTATAAGTGCCTCTATCCAGTGATAGTTGCATTGCACTCCTTCCGCAGAATATTGTGCGGTGCCGCCCCATACAGGGTCGGTAATGTCAGGGTGTGACAGGTCGTATTTAAACGAAGTGAACGCATATCTCACTCCGGCATATAGTCTGTAAATGTCGTGTTTGTTCTTCAGCAGGTTAAAGTCAACACCGATTTTGGCGTAAGGCGCAGTTGTCTTGTATGATATCTGTGTTACGTCGTTGTCATGGTCGGTTTTGCCGATACCCAGTTCAAGCACCGGAAAATACTTGTCTTTGAGATTAATTCTAAGCGCTGCCTCATATTGTCCGTAGTCGCCGGTAAGCATCTGTATAGGGCCTACGAGGTCAACCGACACGGCAAATCCTCTGAAGAACGACACGCTGTCTTTCTTTTCAATATTCTTTTCCTGTGCGTTTGCCGTCATTGCACACAGCAGCATGATACTAATCGCGATGCTTGAAATATATGAGGAAATGTTTCTTTGATGTGTCATAGTTAACGTCATGATTGTTTATTACTATCGAGTCGATGGCGTTGTGTGTGCAGCTTACCGATGTTATCTTATGGAAGAATGACGGCGAGCAGTCAACCGACTCAAAGTGTGGCATGTCTTCTTTTTCTACGATAACAGTATCAAGTTTTGTCGTCTTGTATAAAGTGTCTTTTGTTTCAAAAAAGAATATGTCCTGTTTCTGAACGTAGCTTATGGGCAGCGAAAATTCAGTCGTCTTTACGTTGCGGTTAATCAGCACAGAATCGTTGCCGTCAACGCGGTTAGTGTATATTGTAAGCGTATCTGCTAGTGTGTCTACCTTGCCGGCGGCGTTCATCAGCTGATATTGTGTATAGACTAAACTATTTAGCGGACAGTCTATCGACGTGCATGCTGCGGTTGTAAGCAACAATGTTAAAAAGCCTATGGGCAGAGCAAACATTGACAGACCTTTAGTCTGTAATGCGCCCATGTGTACTTTTTTCGCAAGTTGTCTTAATACTTTATCTTTTTTTCTTGTCATGACGAGTGCGCTCTTGTTAAAGCCGAATGGCTTTAGCATTTTGTTTCTTTATTATTGTTTCTCACCGCATCTTATTTTCTCTGAAATCTGATAGTCGTTGCGACCTGAAGAGTTGCGGCTGATAAGGTCGCCAAGGAAACCGGCCAGGAACAATTGTGTACCTATCATCATCATTGTCAGTGAAATGTAGAAGTATGGAGAGTCGGTTACAAGACGCATCTGCTGTCCATTGGCTACGGCCACCAGCTTGTCGATACCGATTATCGCTGCTGCAATAAATCCTATAAAGAATACTATTGTGCCCAAAAAGCCGAACACATGCATTGGCTTGCGGCCGAAACTGCTGAGGAACCATAGTGTAATAAGGTCAAGATAGCCGTTGAAGAAGCGGTTGAGGCCGAATTTCGACTTGCCGTATTTGCGCGACTGGTGATGAACCACTTTTTCGCCAATCCTGTCGAATCCGGCATTCTTTGCCAGATACGGGATATAGCGGTGCATCTCGCCGTACACCTCGATGTTCTTTACCACGTCCTTGCGGTATGCTTTAAGGCCGCAGTTGAAGTCGTGCAGGTTCTTTATTCCGCTTATTTTGCGTGCCGTTGCGTTAAACAGCTTTGTGGGGATTGTCTTCGACAGCGGGTCGTAGCGTTTCTGCTTATATCCCGAAACGAGGTCGTAGCCGTCTTCGGTTATCATTCTGTAAAGTTCCGGTATCTCGTCGGGAGAGTCCTGCAGGTCGGCATCCATTGTTATCACCACGTCGCCCTGTGCCTCCTTGAATCCGCAGAACAGGGCAGGACTTTTTCCGTAGTTGCGGCGGAACTTTATGCCCTTCACGCATTCGTGCTCCTCGCTCAGCCGGCTTATCACCTTCCACGAACCGTCGGTAGAGCCGTCGTTGATGAATATTACTTCATAAGAGAAATTGTTTTCCTTCATCACGCGCTCAATCCATGCGTAGAGTTCGGGCAGTGATTCTTCCTCGTTGTATAATGGTATTACGACTGATATGTCCATCTTATCTGTGTTTTAGAATTTACGTTTATATTTTGATTTCAGCAGCGCAGCTATCGGCCAGCTTATCACAATTCCCAGAAACAGGTTGGTTGTAAGAAACTGCAGCGCTATGTCGATAGGGCGGAGCGTTGCTATTGTGTCCATTGTCATCTTCATTTCATCGGCCTTTATCCCGTAAAGCGTCATGAGCGACTTAAACTCAGGGCTTGATGTCATGGCCGTGTACTGGGCAAGCATGAAGCCGTGGTCGATAAACTGAAAGTAGATATATTGCGCAGCAGCCATCAGCAGCGATGCGTAAAAGTATGTCAGCAGGCTGTAGCCGTATGCTTTCCAGTAAGATATCACTCCGTCAAGAATATTGTCGCGGAAGTTCTTTAGGCGTATTGCCGATACTACAATGGCTGATATGCCAAGAACCATCGATGCCATGTTCAGCACGGGCTCATAAAACTGTCCGATGAAGCAGGCAAAGCTCAATATCCACATTCCGCCCATTATGGCGCCGTCGATGCGCGCGTAAGCTTTTATTTGTTCGTATTCCTCGCGTGTAGTCATTATTGGGGATTAATTGATTTTTTCGTTTGTATGTCTGAAGCGTGGTGTCTTATGGGGTGTTGCATCAGCTTTGACACCCGGCGCCATACGCCTCACGAGAACATAATCGGGTGCAAAATTACTTATTTTTCACCATATAATTATTAGCTGTATGAGTTTTTTTGTTTTTTTATGTGAAAGATGTGCCGTCGGCGTGCGTTATGCCGTCGGCCTCGTGCCGCCTTTATATATGGCCATTGTGCATGTCGCCTGTGCCGATTCCGCATGCTGCAAGATATCGCTGATTTCAAAAAATAAGTTAAAATAGCACGAAAGACGATGCAAAAATGCTTTGTTGTTAAACTTTATTATTACCTTTGCAGCCGCAAAGACGGGTAAGTCTTGTACGGCCAGCTCCCTTCGAATCCTCCAGGACGGGAACGTAGCAAAGGTAGTTGGTTGTAGCGGCGCGATACAAGTAGCTTGCCCACCCGCCTCTTTAGCTCAGTTGGCCAGAGCACGTGATTTGTAATCTCGGGGTCGTTGGTTCGAATCCGACAAGAGGCTCAAAAGAATTTGAACGATTAAAGGCAGATACCTGTTAGGGTGTTTGCCTTTTTTATGTCTGGCCTTATGCAGTGTGGCCTTGGCGGCTGCCACCACTTCCTGCACGAACGGGAACAAATGCTTCTCCGACAAGCCCATATCCACTGAACCGATAAGCCTCATGCTGACATTGATGTCTTCACACTTGGTTATAAGTTACTCAAGAACGCCTATAACCACGTCCCATGCATTGGCATCATACCCGACGCAACTTGATGGCATATACAATGATGACAATAAATGAGGTAATCAGAATTAAAAGGGCAATTAAATAGTTAAAACTGCCACCGCAATAAACTTCATAAGTCACAAAAGCAAGAAACATCATGATCAACAATTTCAACCACGCTACCAGTTTTGCTATCAAACTGTAGCCTTTTTGCCTATCTTTAAATTTCTGTGGCCAGTTGCAATAATGTGGATGCTTCTCGAAAAATGTCATAAAAAAATAAATTAAAACACTTATAAGCGGTAGTATCAAAGTGTAAAAAGGGCTTCCATATTCATCTGCAACTCCGTGTATGTTCCAGTGCGTAGGCACGTATTGCCGCGTCATTATGACCACAACACAAAGTCCAATTTGCACAACAACCAACAAGATTGTCAGCAAAGCTGTATTATTCTTCAAAATTGGCATTTTGCAAATTTATCAAAATAGCATTACGTAAAACATCTTCATTATATTTTGAGTATTCCTCAGGAAAATTCTTTTTAATATATTGCATAAGTGAATTTACTGTTTCATTTGTAAATTCATCTGCTACAATATAAGCCATTTCCTTATTTTGTGATTTGATATTCCATACCTCTATTGTATTAAAGGTCATAAGATTTTCCACAAGTGCTCCATTTTTTCTCCTCTTATTTCCGCTTGTTGTCGCTGCGACTTTCCAGGCTAAAGCCGTTACAGCTCCAACAGCATTAGCTACTCCAAAATGTTCTACAACAACAGCCCAAACTACTGCTACGGCACCTACTATTACTGCTACGGCAAAAGCGACCGCACTGGCTTGTGTTTCAAGATTTGTTATTGCTGAATTACGAGTTAATATTTTTTGAATTTCAATTTGTGACTTTGAGATGGAGTCAATATCGTTTATTGATATCTTTTCCATTAATCCGCGTTCTTTTAACAGAGATAAATATTCGCCTATATTTCCTTGTTCTATTGCAGAACAAATATTTTTATCTGCTAATGCAAGAATTATCTTAGTCAATTTTGAATCAACAACAATATGTTTACTATTAAATCCTTTTTCTTCAATATATTGATTAGGATTATTTATGAATTCCTCTGCGATTTCCGGATGATTGACAATATCTGTTGCCAATCTCTGTAGAAAGAAAATGTATTCAGTATCATTTTCTGATATTTTAATCTGAACAGGTATTGCTATTGAATTATTGCTATCTATTTTTCCTGCAATTTGACGATTTATTTCGTCAGCAGGGAAATCCATATAATACCCATTTGTACATGATTCCAAAAGAATCGTACCCGAAAGAAAACCTGAAAATAATTTGATAAAACGTTCTTTCATAAATATCACTGATTTAATATTGAATATTTTAATATGAGATTACTTATGTAATTTTCGTAATCTTTTTTTAGAAAAGTTATATTTTCATTATCCATAAATAAAGTTCTACAGATATCACATATGTGACTTGCACAAAATGAAAACTTTTCATTTTTTCTTTGTTTTATGTATTTAAGAATTTTGGCAGGTCCTTCTATATATAACCAAATTTTCAAAACATCTTTGAACGAAGTTTCATATATCTCTTTTATTGGTTGTTTATTTATATTTCCTAGTCTCAAATATGGATTTTGTTCACTTGTTAAACCACAACACGCAAGGACCTCACCATATGGATTAATGGGTATAAGTTGAAATAAATTTAAACATCTGTCAAATCGATGTGGCATAAAACAACTCTCATAAGTCAGATTTTCTTTATTTCCTTTGAAAGAAATCCACACGCCTTTTTCTATTTTAATTAAGCTTTTTGATACAAATCCAATAAAAACTTTATCTTTCACCAGTCTTTTAAGAGTGTGCTCTGATGAGTTATCATGTGTTTCAATATTGATAATTGGAACAAGCCCTAATCTTGCAGATGCAACAGACGCATTCCTCACATTTCTTAAAGGAACACTTTTTTGGTGTTCATCACCTGTACTAAAATTAATTTCTTTTAACCCACAATCAACTAATCTTTTTACTATATCCATAGCAATTTTATATGAAGTGGCCCAAAATGCATTTGTTACAATTCTCGTGGATAATCCTATCTTAGTAGCATAAAAAATTATTTTCTCTACATTTTTTCTATAAATCATGCATTCACCTCCTGTTATTACCAAAACCTTTAAACTATCATGATATTGTTTCATGCATAAATCTACGTATTTTTTCATCTCTTCATAGGTCATAGCCTTATTTAAGCTTGGATTACAACCAAAGCAACAATTTGCACATTTAGCTGTACATTTAAAAGTAGATATCAGGGTTATTGTTGTAGGTTTTAATATTTTAAAAAATTGCATAGGTCATATTTTTTTACAAATATGCAATTTTTTTTCCAAATACAATATTAGAAAATGTGAAATAATGTTATTTGCCTCGTAATTTATATGATTCATTCAGTATTTTATCTATTTCACTTGAAATTAATTCAAACTATCAGTATTCATCGAAGTACACAATGAAAACTTTAACATAATCAATGTAAATCCAACTAAACAACCATTAAGTTGTGGTTATCATAAAAGATACCCAACTTCATATTATTTTGTCAAGCAAATATAGACTGCCGCTTCCGCATTTCGTTTGTAAAGCCATGACGCGGATTTTGTATCTTTATGATAGTTGGTTTGTGTCATTGTTTTTGGATAAAATAGAAAATCAGAATCACTAAAATCCGCTTTACAGATAAAGAATGTTTACGTTATGAGGCAAAAGTTGTGCTTTCATGCTGTAAAAGCAATGCTTTTGCATGGTAATTTCAGGCATATTGCGACTGAAAATAAGGCTGTTTTGCTGTCAAAAACAATGGTTTCTGCTTGTTTTTATTCTGAAAATGATGCACAAAATCTGTGCAGCGTGTGTAACTGTTTGTGATATAGCTACTTACGTTTGCACACGATTTTATGTTGTTTTCACGGCCGGATGATTTTTATTTCAGAATATCGCGGCTGTGGAACGTCATCTGAAATCAGAAAGAAAGCATTTTGCGTAATATGCTTTCAGTATGCCGGCAGCCGTTGCGCCCTTTGCCGTCCTGCTTTATTTCATGTCTGCTCATGCATTGCGACGGGGCCGATGGCCATAATTTACCATGCCGTATGTTTGTGAAGTATGCTTATTTTCAGTATCTTTGCATCTGGAATATGAAAATGAACAGAAACCATATCTTGCAGCTTGTTACCGAAGGCGAGCATGTGCATCAGGACTTTAAGTTTGCCATAACAGACGCATGCAAGATAGCGCGCAGTCTTTCTGCCTTTTCAAACACCGAGGGAGGGCGGCTGCTTGTGGGCGTTAAGGATAACGGCAAGATCGCTGGCATACGTTCGGCCGAGGAAATATACATGATTGAGGTTGCCGCAACGCGATACTGCAGGCCGTCGGTTACTCTCGACAGTCAGATATATAAGGTTGACGGCAAGGATGTGCTTGAAGTCAGTGTGGCCGAGAGTCAGCATAAGCCCGTATATGCCGTTGACGAGGACAAGAAACCTAAGGCATACATTCGCATTAAGGACGAAACGATACTTGCAAGTCCGGTGCATCTCGATATTTGGCGGCATGACCATAAGGATGTGATGATAAGATGTAACGAACGGGAGCAGTGCATCTTGCGCCTTTTGGAGAAGTATGGCGAGATTACGCTTAACCGGTGTGTCAGACTGTCGCATATTCCCCGCCGTCAGGTAATCAGCCTTTTGGCCGACTTTATACGTTTCGACCTGGTGGAGACTGTTTTCAGAGATCATATATTTTATTTTAAACTTAAACAAAACCAATAAGCGTCATGGAACTATTCACACAGATAATCAACGAGACCAACGACATTCTCTGGACTTACATACTTGTAGTAATGCTGCTGGGCTGTGCCGTATGGTTCAGCATCAAGACTAAGTTTGTGCAGTTTCGCATGATAGGAGAGATGATACGCCTGCTGGGCGACTCTACGGCAAAGATAAACGGACACGAGAAGCACATATCTTCTTTTCAGGCTTTCACCGTGTCGCTGGCAAGCCGCGTCGGCACGGGCAACCTTGCCGGAGTGGCAACGGCCATCACCGTGGGCGGTCCGGGCGCAGTGTTCTGGATGTGGATTATAGCTTTGCTTGGTTCGAGCAGCGCATTTGTCGAGTCGTCATTGGCGCAGTTGTTCAAGATAAAGGGCAAGCACTCGTATATAGGCGGACCGGCTTACTATATGGAGAAGGGACTTAAAAAGCGCTGGATGGGCATCCTTTTTGCAGTGCTTATCACCATAACGTTCGGCTTTGCGTTCAATTCGGTGCAGAGCAACACCATGAGCGCTGCTCTGCAGAGCGCGTTTGCCGTTGACACAGTGCTGTCGGGCGCCGTAATATCGGTGCTTACGCTGTTTATCATCTTCGGAGGCATCCATCGCATCGCGGCGTTCAGCAGCGTCATAGTGCCCATAATGGCCGTTGGCTACATCCTGCTGGCACTGTTTGTCGTGCTGACCAACATTGGCCGCATACCAGATGTCGTATCTCTCATTGTTGGCAATGCCTTCGGCTGGCATCAGGCTTTGGGCGGCGGAATGGGCGCGGCACTTATGCAGGGCATAAAGCGCGGACTGTTCAGCAACGAGGCGGGCATGGGCTCGGCTCCCAACGCTGCCGCCACAGCCCACGTAACCCATCCCGCCAAGCAGGGCTTCATACAGGCGTTGGGCGTGTTCACTGACACATTGCTTATCTGTTCGTGCACGGCTTTCATCATTCTGTTCAGCAAAGACAGCGTAGACAGTAGTCTCGACGGCATACAGCTCACTCAGGCTGCGCTCACCAACGAGGTGGGCGGCATAGGCACTGTCTATGTTGCCATAGCCACTTTGTTCTTCGCCTACAGCAGCATTCTCGGCAACTATTATTACGGCGAGGCCAACATACGTTTCTTCACGTCGCGCCAGTGGCCCGTGTTTGTCTATCGTCTTCTGGTTGTCGGCATGGTCATGTTCGGCTCTTTGGCAAGTCTTAATCTTGTGTGGAGCCTTGCCGACGTAACTATGGCCCTGATGGCTCTCTGCAATCTCGTGGCAATATTGCTTTTGGGCAAATATGCTTTCAGACTGCTCGACGACTATCTTGATCAGAAGAGAAGGGGCATAAAGAGTCCTGTCTTCCGTAAGGAAAGCATGAAGGACATCGAGCAGGACCTTGAATGCTGGTAAGCTGAAAAGCATTAATATTGTATGTCTGTGGCTGAAAAATGCCGCTTTGCAGGCGTCTGCAGCACAAAATGGCATAAATTATGCGCTTTTGCATGAAATAAATTTATCAAAGATTTGCAGAATTAAAAAACAGACATTACCTTTGCAGCCGCAAACACGGGGATAGCTCAGTTGGTAGAGCATCGGTCTCCAAAACCGAGTGTCGGGAGTTCGAGCCTCTCTTCCCGTGCAATAAGATAGAGCCGCAGCCAATAAGGTTGCGGCTTTTGTTTTCTTGATGGTTGTTATTGCGCCATGCCAGGTTTGGATTAAACCGGCAAAATCGTTATATTTGCATCGCCATAAACATTATCTCTGAAGATATGAACATAGAACAGTTTCGCGATTTTTGCCTTACAGTGAAGGGTGTTGAAGAATGTTTCCCTTTCGGCAGCGACGTGCTTGTGTATAAAATTATGGGCAAGATGTTCACATATTGCGGTCTGGAACCCAAAGACGGCTGCTTTATCGCCAACATGAAGTGCAGCACGGAGCGGTCGGCTGAACTCATGGAGCGATATGACGGCATATTCTTCGGTCGCCACTCTGACAGAAAATATTGGATAACGGTGGCTCTCGATAGCGATGTGCCCGACAGTCTTATCTGCGAACTTATACTTCATTCGGTTGAAGAAGTGGTGAAGAAGATGCCTAAAAAGATGCAGCGCGAATATGAGTCACTGACAGAATAATGGCTTTATTGGGCACTTGTGGCGTGAGTGTGCGATGGACGGTGCTTATCGTCTGACTCTCGCCGGATAAATTATTTTATGTCGAATTAAATAAAATATCAGATATGCAGATTCTTATTGGATGCGCGAAGGATATGCGCGGAAGTGATGACGGCAATTATGGCATTATGACCGAGCCGCGTTTTGCCGGCGAGGCTATGCACAACGCATTGCAGATGGCGGGATATGATGAGGCCGAACTGGCTGACATGCTTCACTGCAACGCCGACATTGCGCGGCAGAACCGGCTGAGGTATATGCACTTTGCGGGTGAAGGACCGAGGCTTCAGGCTGTTTTGGCATATACGGGCGTGGTTTATAAGTATCTCGATGCGCCGGGCTTTACGCCCGAAGTTCAGACTTATGCACAGGAGCATCTGTGGATAACTTCGTTCTTGTATGGCCTTTTGCGTCCCGCCGACATGATAAAGCCTTACAGACTTGAAGGCAACGTGGTGCTGCCGGATAACGGTGTGAGTATGTTCGACTATTGGAAACCGCTGCTCACCGATGTGCTTATCGATTCGGTTAAGGCTTCCGGCGGACTGCTTGTCGACCTTGCGAGCAGCGAGATGAGGCGACTGTTCAACTGGCGCAAGGTGGCGCGCGAGGTTGATGTTGTTCGCCCGGAGTTCTATGTCAACAAGGGCGGACGGCTTAAGACTATTGTCATTTATGCCAAGATATGCCGCGGAGCCATGACGCGCTATCTGCTCCAAAACCGCATTGACAATGCCGACAAACTGAAGTCGTTCGATTTTGAGGGATTCTCTTATAGCGAGGTTGACAGCAAACCTGGTTGTCCGGTATTTGTCGCAAATCTATAAAGCGGCTGAAGGCATAGGTATAACGCCATAATAAACCACGATGCGGCTTGTTGCCCCATTGTGGTTATGCTTTTTTGTGGTTGAGTATCCGTACCGGGCATGCAATGCCGTTACTCTCCGTTTTAATGTTTTCGGCAAGTGAAGAATATACAAAAATGACTGCTGAGCAATGTTATAATTTGCTCAGCAGTCATTTTTGTATTGTGAAGATTATTTTCGGTCTGTTTATTCAAGGTCAACCACCGTTATTCCGGCACCGCCAAACTGCACGTGTTCATCGCGGTAAGAAACAACGTTAGGCACAGTCGACAGATACTGTCGGATAAGCTGGCGCAGTATGCCCGAGCCTGTGCCGTGCAGAATGCGCACGCGGCTCATGCCCACAAGTATGGCATCGTCGATAAAGTATGTAACGGCGTTTATGGCTTCGTCGCCCCTCATTCCGCGCACGTCTATGTCCTGCTTGAAGTTCAGCTTGCGGTTGTCTATCGTCTCGCGCGTCTGTCGTCCCACTGACGCGTATGTCTTAGTCTCCTCCTTCTTGGGCATTTCGGCACGCTCCAGACGGTCGGCACGCATCTTGGTGCGCATGTCGCCGAATATCACTGTGGCCATCTTGCCGTCGGTGCTTTCTATCCGTCCCACAGATGTAAGGCCCTTTATGCGCACTGTCTCGCCGGCTTCCAGCGGTGCGTCTTTCTCTTTCTTCTTCAGCGTGGCCTCTTTCAGTGCGGCAGCTGCGTCTTTGTTCTTCTCGGCCTTCTCCTTCTTGCGCTTCTCCTTTCTCTCCTTGCGCTCCTGTATTTGTTTTATCTTTCGGGCTATCATCTCGTCGTTGGCAGTAGTGTCAACCTCGTTGATTTCCTGCTTAAACGCATTCAGTTCTTCCCTTATGCGCTTGGTCTCCGCCTTTTCGGCCTGACTTTCGCGTATCTCCCTTATGGCGTTCTCAATCTTCTTGTTGCTCTCGCGCAGCAGTTCTTCGGCCTGTTCCTTCGCCTTGCGTATCACGTCCTTTCGGCTCTGCTCCAGTTCCTTCACCTCGCTTTCATATTTAGCAATGGTCTGCTCCATTGTCTTCTCGCGCTGGTGAATGTTCTGTCGCTTGTTTTCCCAGTAGCGTTTGTCGCGCACAATGTCCTGCAGATACTTGTCGCTCTGTATGTAGTCGCTTCCAACTATGTCGCTCGCGTCTTTTATCACCTCTTCGGGCAGGCCTATCTTGCGCGCTATCTCTATGGCAAACGAGCTTCCGGGGTTGCCTATCGAGAGTTGGAACAGCGCTTTCATCTGCTGGCGGTCGTATAGCATGGCTCCGTTTACCACTCCTTCGTGGTCTTCGGCAAAGTGCTTCAGGTTCTGATAGTGGGTGGTTATTATGCCGTAGGCCTGTTTGTTGCAGAACTGCTTCAGCACGGCTTCGGCTATGGCACCGCCAATCTGCGGCTCAGTACCCGTACCAAACTCGTCGATGAGCAGCAGCGTGCTGTTGTCTGAATACTTCATCATGTACTTCATGTTCATGAGGTGGCTCGAGTATGTACTCAGGTCGTTCTCTATGCTCTGCTCGTCGCCTATGTCGATAAGTATGTTCTTGAATATTCCTGTGTGCGAGCGGTCGCCTACGGGGATTGACAGTCCGCACTGAAGCATGTATTGCAGCAGTCCGGCCGTCTTCAGGCAAACCGACTTTCCGCCGGCGTTAGGGCCTGATATTATCAGTATGCGCTTGTCTTTGGTCAGCATTATGTCGAGCGGCACAACCTTCTTGTCCTGCTTTTCTAACGACAGCTGCAGCAGCGGATGGCGGGCCTGAATCCAGTCTATGTGGGGCTTCTTCCCGACTTCCGGCTCAATGCCTTTTATCAGCTGTGCCAGTTCGGCCTTGGCGCGTATCATGTCTATTGTCGCCAAAAACTTATACGACTCCAATATGGGCTTTACGTGCGGACGTACAAGTTTAGAGAAATCGGTCAGTATGCGTATTATCTCGCGGCGCTCCTCGGCTTCAAGCTCTCTCACCTTGTTGTTGGCCTCTACCACCTCGGTAGGCTCAATAAACACGGTCTTGCCCGATGCCGACTCGTCGTGTACTATACCTTTAATCTTGCGCTTCAGTCCCTGCGTTACAGGTATCACCAGTCGGCCGTCGCGTATGGCAGGCGTAACGTCCTTGTCAACAAGACCTTCGCTCTGTGCCGAGCGCAGTATGCTGTATAGCGTGCGCGATATGCTGCCTTCGGTGCGCGACAGCTCACGCCTTATGTTCTGCAGCTCGACCGATGCGCTGTCTTTCACCTTTCCAAACTTGTCGAGTATCTGGTCGATGCGCTGTATCAGTTGCGGAAATGTTATAATGTCTGCCGTCAGGCGGTGAAGCGCGGGGTAGGGGTATGTCCTTTCTTCCTCGTCGTCGTTGCCGTCCGTGCGGTTAAGATAGTTGACGATGTTGCATATTGTTTCGAGCGAGCGCCTGAGGTCAAACAGTTCGCCCTCGTCAAGATGAGTGCCTTCAAGTCGCAGGCGTGCCACCGACTCGCGCACGTCGAAGAAATATTGCATCGGAAAGTCGTCGGCTTCTTCTTGCAGCCGTCTGAACTCTTTCACCTGTTGCAGCCATTCGTTTATCACTTCTGCGTCGCTCGAGAATGTCATGTTGTCTATTCTCTCCTTGCCGAGTGTACTGAGGCAGCGCTCGCGCAGAAGCGTGCGGATTTCATCGAATCCTATCTTAGTTTCAAACGTCTTTGGGTAAATCATGCTGCAAAGGTAGTGCAACCCTGCTGAAATGCCAAATAAAATCATCACATCTTTATATCGTGCGCATGTCTGGCGCATTGATTTTCGCCGTGTCGCAGCGTAAGAGTTGCCAAACTTCAGGCTTTAATCATGTCTTTTTTACGTTTTAAAATAAACAGATAGCTAAAAAGTAAATTTGAGAAAAGCGTAGCGATTCAACTGAAAGAGTGGTCGTTACGCTTTTGCTTTTGATGTGGAAAAGGTCGTTTGCAGACATCCAAAAGCCACACAACGCAAGAGTTCAGTTACCACATCATTACTGCCGTAATGTGTGAACTTCCAGAATAAGCATCTGTTTTTCTGCGATTTGCGTAATTTTGCGTAGCTGTTGGTAACTCACGGTAAACTAATTTTGTCACCAAAAAAGAAGTGAGTTATGCGAAGTACATTCAAGGTCTTATTCTACGTGAAGAAAGGCAGTGCAAAGCCCAACGGCAACCTGCCACTGATGTGCCGCCTTACGGTGGACGGAGAGATTAAGCAGTTCAGTTGCAAAATGGAAGTTCCACCCCATTTGTGGGATGTGAAGAACAACCGTGCTTCGGGCAAGAGTGCCGAAGCGCAGAGAATCAACCGTGCGGTTGACAAGATTCGGGTGGAGGTGAACCGCCGCTACCAAGAACTGATGCAGACAGACGGATATGTGACCGCTGCCAAACTGAAAGATGCCTATCTCGGTATCGGTATCAAGCAGGAAACCTTGCTGAAACTCTTTGAGCAGCACAATGCGGAGTTTGCAAAGAAAGTCGGACACAGCCGTGCCAAAGGAACATTCCAACGGTACATAACCGTCTGCAAGCATATTCGGGAGTTCCTGCCCCATACATACAAGCGTGAGGATATTCCCCTCAAAGAGTTAAACCTCACGTTCATCAACGACTTCGAGTATTTCCTGCGCACGGTGAAGAAATGCCGCACTAATACCATTTGGGGCTATATGATTGTGTTGAAGCACATCATTTCCATAGCGAGAAATGACGGTCGTCTGCCGTTCAATCCCTTTGCAGGGTATATCAACTCTCCCGAAAGCGTGGACAGGGGGTATATCACGAAAGAGGAGATACACACCATGATGAATACCGAGATGCCCGACAAGACCCACGAGCTTGTGAGGGACCTGTTTCTGTTTTCGGTGTTCACGGGGTTGGCATATTCCGATGTCAAGAACCTCACCACCGACAACCTGCAAACTTTCTTTGACGGTAACTTATGGATTATCACCCGAAGAAAGAAGACCAACACCGAATCGAATATCCGTCTGTTGGACGTTCCCCGAAAGATTATAGAGAAGTATAAGGGGATGGCAAAGGACAATAAGGTTTTCCCCATGCCAAGTAATACGACCTGCAACAAAAAGCTGAAAGCCATAGCCGATTTGTGCGGTATAAAGACACATTTAACATATCATGTCGCAAGACATTCGGCAGCAACTACCATACTGTTATCCAACGGAGTACCCATTGAAACCGTCAGCCGCCTGTTGGGGCATACCAACATAAAGACCACTCAAATCTACGCGAAGATAACCGCCCAAAAGATAAGTCAGGACTTGGAACTGTTGTCCGACAAGTTGGGGGATATGGAGAAAAGCATTTGCAGTGCCATTTGATAACCCATAAAGAAGAATACAGATGAAAGAGAAACGAAGCATCATCACGATGGACGGACAGGGCAACATCGCCCTGCCGACCGATACAGTCTCCATTGCCATGACCGAGTGGGAACTCTGCGAGTTGTTCGGGGTTATCGCCCCAACAATCCGAGCAGGGATAAAGGCTCTTTGTAAAAGCGGTGTTTTGAGGGAATATGAGACAAAGCATACCATCAAACTGTCGGACAAACGCAGCATGGAGGTTTACAGTCTTGAAGCCATCATCGCCCTTGCTTTCCGCATCAACACATTCGGAGCGGAACAGGTTCGCAGAGCCATACTTGAAAGACTGTACTTGCGAAAAGAAAAAACAGGCATCTTCTTTTCGCTGAACATCACTGATACGGCAAATCCGAAATACTTTGCATAGGCGTATTGCCATTCACACATACTCACGCACCCGAAGAAGCATCTGTTTTCAGCTCTGTTTCTTCGGATTTTTTGTTTTTACAGCCCCGAACAGCCCCGAAGTATTTTTTGCTGCGTTCTGCTGTGATTTGCGTATCAACTTATCCGACAGTTGATTATACTTTTGTAGCTGACATTTTTTCAAACTTAAATCATTGGAATATGGAAGCAAACAAAGTAAATGACAGCCACCGACCGCCCACAGATGGCGGCATGGCAAAGGAAGAGTTTATCCGTGTCGGCACAACGCTCTACAAGATTGTGGAGCAGCCAAGACTGAACGGAGGGTATGTAAGGAAGCGCATCGCATGGAACAACGAGACCCTGCGCCAAGACTATGGCAAGGACTACATCGGCAGCGTACCCAAGTATGACGGCTTCTGCACCGTACCCGAACACGTCAGCTATCAGCCTGTAATCGGCAAGTTCCTTAACCTCTACGAGCCGATACCCCACCAACCGCAAGAGGGTGATTTCCCCTCTGTCCGCTCATTGGTGGAACATATCTTCGGGGAGCAATACGAGTTGGGAATGGACTATCTTCAACTGCTCTACCTGCAACCCATTCAGAAGTTGCCCATCCTGCTGTTGGTGTCGGAGGAGCGCAACACAGGCAAAAGTACATTCCTCAATTTTCTGAAAGCCCTGTTTCAGAATAACGTGACATTCAACACCAACGAGGATTTCCGCAGCCAGTTCAATTCCGACTGGGCTGGGAAACTCCTTATCGTGGTGGACGAAGTATTGCTGAGCCGCCGGGAGGACAGCGAGCGGTTGAAGAACCTGAGCACGGCACTATCCTACAAGGTGGAAGCCAAAGGCAAAGACCGTGACGAAATTGCGTTCTTCGCCAAATTCGTGCTGTGTTCAAACAACGAGTACCTGCCTGTCATCATTGATGCAGGTGAAACCCGTTATTGGGTGCGCAAGATAGACCGCTTGCAGTCGGATGATACCGACTTCCTGCAAAAACTGAAAGCGGAGATACCTGCTTTTCTCCACCATTTACAGCATAGGCAGCTATCCACCGAAAAGAAAAGCCGTATGTGGTTCACGCCCTCACTACTGCATACCGAAGCCTTGCAGAAGATTATCCGCAGCAACCGCAACAGATTGGAGATAGAGATGCACGAGCTTATCCTTGACATTATGGAAAGTGTAGGCACGGACACTTTCTCTTTTGACTGCAACGATATTTTTCTTTTGTTGCGGTATTCACAGGCAAAAGTGGAGAAACATCAAGTACGCAGGGTATTGAAAGAGTGTTGGAAACTTAATCCTGCACCCAACACGCTTACCTATACCACCTATCAGTTGGACTATACCCGTGACTGTCACTATTCGCCCATGCGGAAGACAGGACGGTTCTACACCGTGACAAAATCGTTTTTGGAAACACTATGATTATTTTGATGAAATGATGAATAAGTATATAAATATATTGAAATATAGATATTTACATTCTCATCAAACATTCATCAAAAGTATCTCACTGATGAAAGGAGAAAACAGGACGGACAGACCATGCCCGACACCGTAAACGATGAATTTCTCTTTTCGTGAGTGGTTTGATGAATAAATGATGAGATGATATATAGATATAAATCAATGTGTTAAACCATATGTTCATCAAATCATCGCTTTATCAACCATCATCAAATCCGTAGGAATATACATTATGACAATACAGGAAGCAAAACAAATCAGAATAGCAGACTATCTGCAAAGTCTGGGGTACACACCCGTCAAGCGACAAGATAGCAGCCTTTGGTACAAGTCACCGCTGAGAGAGGAAGCCGAAGCCTCGTTCAAGGTAAACACCGAACTCAACCAATGGTATGACTTCGGCATCGGCAAGGGTGGCAATATCATCGCATTGGCTTCGGAACTCTACCGCTCCGACAACGTGCCGTATCTGTTGGAGTGCATCGCCAAACAGACACCGCATCTGCACACCGCCATCCATGTACCATTTTCTTTTGGTCGGCAATCCGTTTCAGAACCGATGTACCGACATCTGCAAGTTTCGGAGTTATCCTCTCCTGTACTATTATCCTATTTGCAGGAGCGAGGAATAAGCACCGAACTCGCCAAGAGGGAATGTAAGGAACTGCATTTTGAAAACAAGGGCAGACCATACTTCGCCATCGGTTTCCCGAATATGGCAGGTGGTTATGAGGTGCGCAACCGCTATTTCAAAGGTTGTGTCGCTCCAAAGGACATCACCCATATCCGACAAAGTGGAGAACAGCCGACAACCTGTTATCTTTTCGAGGGCTTCATGGATTACCTCTCGTTCCTTTCCATCCGTGTGAGGAACAATCCGCAATGCCCCCGACTGACCACGCAGGATTATATCATCTTGAACTCCGTTTCCAATCTCGCAAAGGCGGAGGGCATATTGGCTGACTATTCCCAAATCGGCTGTTTCCTTGACAACGATACGGCAGGACGGACAGCCTGTGAGCATCTGCAAGCAAGGTTCGGGGAACGCCTTTCCGACAAGTCCATACACTATAGTGAGTATAAGGACTTGAACGACTACCTGTGCGGTAAGCCCTTGTCCCAATCGGCAGAGC
>OLIT01000747.1_pt1 | contig 31476 bp, 34 predicted proteins | sample 1601341 | NCBI WGS metagenome assembly OLIT01 (sample SAMEA2452121, study PRJEB22498) | human gut metagenome | biome: human feces; feature: human gut; material: feces | place: Australia | collected 2012
CAATCCTAACTTCTTGCTAAAGAAGTATTTATTAAGCGACCATTCTGGGCGCACTGGCGTATATCTGCGTGGTCTTGATGTTCGTGTGCCCCAACAGTCGGCTCACGGTTTCAATGGGTACACCGTTGGATAAAAGCACGGTCGTTGCGTTCGTGTGCCGGGCGACATGGAAAATACTTTCCATTTGAGGAATTGGAAGAACATAGAGAATAAACTAGTAACCGGTTGTGAATTAGCTGATTTTCTATATTCTGCGAGTGTGATAGGAAAGCAGTTCGGCACGGAATATTGAATCCTTTCGGTTACCAAACCGTTATCCGTTGGTTTCCCCAATGAGGTGAGGTAACGGAAAAAGGAAATATTTCTCTGATACAGATTCTATCTCGCTGTTCTACAATGTTTTGCTTATCAAAGAACGCTTTAACAACGGGTAATTTTGCCCATAAAATTAAAGCGTATGAAAATAGAAAAATTCAAGGTGTTGCTCTACCTCAAAAAGAGCCGATTGGACAAGTCGGGCAAAGCGCCCATTATGGGACGCATCACCGTCAATCATTCGATGGTGCAGTTCAGTTGCAAAATTTCCTGTACTCCCGACTTATGGAATCCTCGTGAAAGCCGTCTGAAGGGCAAGAGTCATGAAGCCGTAGAGACCAATGCGAAACTGGACAAACTGCTGCTCTCCATTCACTCTGCTTTTGATACGCTCGTGGATAGGAAAGCAGACTTCGATGCGGAAGCCGTCAAAAACCTGTTTCAAGGAAGTCTCGGAACGCAGATGACTCTGTTGAGAATGACGGACATTGTCTGCGAGGAATTGAGGAAACGCATCGGGATAGACCGTGCAAAGGGAACTTACCCTACCTATATCTATACCCGGAGAACCTTGGCAGAGTTCATCGAAAAGGAGTTTAGCACCAAAGACGTCGCTTTCGGTCAGATGACGGAGCAGTTCATTCATGACTATCAGAGTTTCATCTTGGATGATAAAGGACTTGCCATAGATACCTGCCGGCACTATCTGGCTATCGTCAAGAAGGTATGCCGAAAAGCCTACAAGGAAGGACATGCCGACAGGTGCTTCTTCGCCCACTTTAGCCTTCCTCAACCAAAGGAAAAAACGCCGAAAGCCCTAAGCCGGGAATCCTTCGAGAAAATCCGTGACTTGGAAATCCCTGAACATCGCACTTCCCATATCTTGGCAAGAGATCTCTTTCTCTTTGCCTGCTATACCGGAACAGCTTATGCCGACGCCGTTTCCGTTACACGGGATAACCTGTTTACGGATGACAGCGGCAATCTGTGGCTCAAATACCGCCGCAAAAAAAACGAGCTTCGTGCCTGTGTCAAGCTGCTGCCCGAAGCCCTTGACCTGATAGAGAAGTACAGGGATGATGCTCGTCCGACACTCTTTCCCATGCTGTACCATCCCAATCTACGCCGTCTGATGAAAAGCCTTGCGGTTCTTGCGGGCATTAAGGAAGACCTGACCTACCATGCCGGCAGACATTCATTTGCATCACTGATCACCTTGGAAGCCGGCGTTCCTATCGAGACCATCTGCAAGATGCTGGGACACTCCAACCTCCAGACCACACAGGTATATGCGAAGGTTACACCCAAGAAACTCTTCGAGGATATGGACAGGTATATCGAGGCGACAAAAGACCTCAAACTTGTATTATAAACACACAGACATATAGAAAACAGAGTGAAAATCAAAAAACAATGAAACAACCATGCGCAGTACATTCTCTTTATTGTTATACATCAACCGAAGCAAAGTCCGTGCGGACGGTACGACCGCCGTACTTTGCCGAATCTCCATTGATGGGAAAAGCACGACGATAACCACCGGCATCTCCTGCAATCCCAAACAGTGGAATGCCAAAACGGCGGAGACCGCGGACGTGCGGACGAACAACCGCCTGAAAGAGTTCCGCAAACATGCGGAGCGGCTCTATGATGAAATGCTCAAAGAGCAGGGTGTGGTCAGTGCCGAACTGCTGAAAAACAGGATAGCAGGTCAGGCGGTCATTCCTACCCATCTGCTCCAAATGGGAGAAAGGGAACGGGAACGCCTTGCCGTCCGTTCCAAGGAAATCGACTCCACTTCGACCTACAGGAGTTCTCGGTATTACCAGAGCTATATCCGTGAGTTCTTGGACTCGAAAGGTAAGACGGATATTGCCTTTTCGGATATCACCGAAGAATTCGGACGGGAATATAAGGTCTACCTGAAGCGGTACAAGAACTTCGGGGCATCGCAGACCAACCATTGCCTTTGTTGGCTGAACAGACTGATATATCTTGCCGTAGACCATGAGATTATCCGTGCCAATCCTTTGGAAGAGTTGGAGTATGAGAAGAAACCGCCCTCCAAGCGAATGCACATCAGCAAAGCGGAACTCAAACAACTGCTGGAACTGAAACTGCCCGCGAATGATCCATTGAAGGAATTGGCTCGCAGGGCTTTTATCTTCTCCTGTTTTACGGGACTTGCCTATGTAGATACCCAACTGCTGTATCCACACCATATCGGGCGGACTGCAGACGATAGAAGATACATTCGCATCAACCGCAAGAAGACAAAAGTAGAGTCATTCATTCCCCTGCATCCGATAGCGGAGCAGATACTTGATTTGTACAATACGACCGATGATACGCAGCCGGTCTTCCCTTTGCCAAGCAGAGACATGATGTGGTTTGAGATACACGAACTCGGTGTCATCATCGGGCGGAAGGAAAACCTCTCCTACCATCAAGCCCGGCACAGCTTCGGCTCGTTTTTGATTTCCGAGGGGATTTGTACGGAGAGCATTGCCAAGATGATGGGACATGCCTCCATCACCAGCACGCAGACCTATGCGAAGATTTCGGAGAAGAAGATTGCGGAGGATATGGATAGGTTAATCGAAAGAAGAAAAAGCAATGAATATTGAATTAGTATGAAAACAGAAATCATAACCATCAGTGAGAATGGAAATATACACATCCCGACTGCTCCCGTTTGGATGTTGGTTTGCGAGATTACCGACCTGTTCGGTGTTTTACAGAACTAACTCTGTAATCTTCTCATCATGTTCAGAAAAGATGTTTTCTATGAGAATATAAAGACACTATGCTTTTCCATAAGGATAGTGTGGTGAAACTATGCGATATAGATGTTTCTATTTAATTGTTTTTACGCTTATAAACGCAGAAGTCAAGGATTCTCTGCTGATGGTAGTCAGTAGAGAAGACCAACTCTAAGGGAAAGCAAGTCTTCAATCATCCACAGTTATATGCTTCCCTTCGGAAGTACTTAAAAGGATTTTCGTGTTTTCTTTGGTATAAACACGAAAAAAGTATACCTTTGTGACGACTTGGAATACAAACTTCGAAAGGGCCTAGGCAATGATAAGATATTACAAGCCAACGCACTCCACTACGAGGTACACCTGAAAGAGCAGGAAGCTATTGCCCTAATGGAAGCGGTAATTGAAAGAAAATTGTTGAATTTTAAATATAAAAAAATCATGGGAGAAAAATCGAAGAAAATAGGCGAATACGGAGAAGATTACGCCGAAAAATTTTTCAATTCAGTCGGCTGGGACAGTTTATCCAAGGGTATTGAATTGAAATGCAGTAATGAATTACATCAAAATAAAAATGGGAATCCCTCTCGAACACATGGCATAGATTTTTTATACACTTACCAAAGCCCACTTGTAGATGGGCAGTTGAATAATGTAATAATTTCAGTCAAAGATCAAAATTATCCCAATAATCCCAATACAAAGTTTAGGGAATTTATGAAAGAACTAATAGCAATGCTTGAATGTTATGACTGCTCCGAAGAAAAACAGAAGGTGTTAAAAATTTATCGGTGTAATTCAATAAATGACGTTGGTATTTTATTTTGGATAAACAATACTGGAAAATCCGATACAGACTTAATCAAATCAGTATCTTCTGTAAGGCTTGAAGATACAAGGGATAATACCATTTATCTAGTTGATAATAGAAGAGCAACTTTCATATTAGAAGTAATGAAGTTTGTTAAAACAAAAAACGATTCTCAATATTCTTTCTATTATCCTTTGACTGGTCGAAATCTCAACCCTCAGAATAGAAGTAATGCAGGGAAAATTCTCCCAATTGAGTATCTTAACTCTAGTGTAATTCCAATAAAATTAGAGAAAAAAAGCAATAACAAAGAGATTTCATTGTTTTTGGCAACAATAGATCATTTTGAAGCGGATGAGTTTATGCGTCTAATGGGATTGGCGAAGGATATTTCGACAAATTTAGTTGGAGAAGTTATCATTGCCTTTCCCGATTACGACCAATTGAAACATAGCAATGTCGTTAATGAATTGAAACAAGGATTCCAAGATGCCGATTTTACAAAAACTGTTTCTGTTATAAATTATATTAATCCTATAAATGCTTTATAATATGAATGTAGAACATAAAGATATAGACAAGTTTATTCCATATGGGGAAATGCTTCGTGGATATGCTAATCAAAATATAATATCCAATGCAGAAATACACAGAATACTGAAAGAACGAGGCATCTTTACTTTAAATCAAGAAAAGGAATATACCGTACCAATATTACAGACTTTGTTATTGTCCCCAAAAGAATTTGAGGAAGTTAGAAATTCATTCTCTAAAAAGGAAGATAACGAAAAAGCGTTTTCGAGAGAAATTAATTGGGCAATAACTAATAATATATTTGTCCCTGAAATACTATCGGTTGATATTAACGATTATTTGAAGAAATCATTACCTACTTGCGAACTTAAACAACCAATTCTTTTTACCAAATTAAACAATAACCAGAACCATCTGATTGCTGAATTTACAATTTGTCGCCACGATAGAAACAAATCTTGGTTCGAACAGACCAACGAATTCACCGGGAAAGTTGAGTTTATTAATGAAAATGGGAAAGGGAATATAAGAATTACCCATACTGCACCAGAAACAAAGGATTTGGCGGAACAAATAATAAAAGTGCAAGTGAATAAGTTTAAACAAAAAGGTCTTATTAATCAAGATGAAAAACCAAGAAAGATTCTTTTTTCAGAATTTTCCAATGAAACACGATTTGTGTTTTTCTATAGACTGACAACTCATTTGGATACTGAATATTTTTCTTGCGAAAACATAAAGGATATTTCGATTAAACCAGAAGAAGACATTGCGCTTCCAGAAGAAATTAAATGGATGGACAAATTAAAAAAGATACTACTATCGGGAGATTCCCTGGATAAAAAAGATTTTATGAAAGACAATAAGTTTCATAAGTCTCTAGTATTGTGGAATATTGATGCGGCTTTTACGTATGATTATATGGGTGAAAAAGGTAGGATGACCTTGAGTTTAGGTTTTTCGGATTATTCTTCAAAGGCTAATAAATCAGAATTTGAAATTAATATATCTCAATTCAATACTGAACGTAATTTGGGCATACGAGACAAAAGGAAATTAAAATCACAGATACTATCTGAAATGGACAGACAAAAATCTATTGTATATAATAATTTTTTGGCATACGTAAATAACAACAAATAATGAGAATTGTATATTTAGATACCTATATATCAAATATTTGTTTGCATATAGTTGGTAATAAAATTGCAGATGAAGGATTGTTATTCTCCATACTACCTACAGAATTAAATAGTAATATCAAGAAAATTTTAACAATATATTTTATTAATTCTTTCACATCCGAAGAGTATTATCAACTCTACCACGAAAGTAATTTGGTGTTGAATGAGGTTTATACCTATGTATCCAAGATTTTCGATGAGCCTGAGCAACTTTATGAACAATCGGTAAATTTGGCAAAACATTTGTATGAGCAAAGCACTCACCCAAAAATCAAAGGCGGAGAGTTTTATACTGTCTATTTTAAAGACTGTATATTAGATGGAGAAACTCTTGATGCGGTGGGCTTGTTCAAGTCTGAGAACAAGGATACCTTTTTGAAGGTGTTGCGTGAAAACGGCAGTTTCAATTTAGAGAGCGACAAGGGTATCAACATTAGAAAGCTAGACAAAGGCTGCCTGATTTTCAATAAGGACAGAGAAAACGGATATGTAGTTGCTGTGGTTGATAATACCAACAAGGGCGTAGAAGCTCAATATTGGATTGACGATTTCCTACATGTCTGCCAGCGTAAAGACGAATACGCTAATACGCAAAATTTTATGATGTTAGCAAAGAACTTTGTAACCAAAGAATTGCCTAAGGAATTTGAGGTTTCCAAAGCAGACCAAATTGATTTGCTCAACAAGTCGTTGCATTTTTTCAAAGAGAAAGAAACTTTTGATATTAATGCTTTTGCCCATGAAGTAATTGCTCAACCCGAAGTGATTGAAAGATTTCATCAATATAAGCAAGAGTATGAGGATCAAAGTGATATTGTCATCGATAATCAGTTCGAAATTTCCGAATCCGCTTGTAAAAAGCAGCAGCGCTCCTACAAACGTGTCATCAATTTGGACAAGAAAATCCAAATCGTCATTGCTGGCAATCGCCAAAACGTAGAACAGGGAGAGGATGATCGTGGAAAATTTTACAAGGTGTATTATAAAGATGAAGAGTGAATTGTGCGATAAGGTGTTCGTGTTTTTGTCGGAATAAAAACGAATTTATGAGCGAAAACATTTCAGAAATAGTAAGAAACAAAATAGAGAGAACGGATTATGGTATTGTGTTTTCCGCAAGCGATTTTCCTGTTGAAGTTACCAAGCAGAAATCAGTAAACAAGGTTTTGGAAAACTTGACTAAAGCTGGTGAAATTAGACGTTTGTCGAAAGGACGGTATTATAAAACAAAAATGACAGAGTTTGGCGAGCTTATGCCCAGCAGCTATCAGATTGTAAAGGACCTACTGGAAGAGAACGGCAAACTGATTGGTTATATTACAGGATATCAAATTTTTAATGAGCTTGGATTGACTACACAAGTTTCTGCCATTTTGCAGATAGGGACTATCAAAGATAAGAAAAGCACAAAGCGTGGTTATTACAGGATAAAATTTGTAAAGCAATGGAATACAATTACAAAAGAGAATATTCCTCTTTTGCAGTTGCTTGATTGCCTTCGTTTCTTCAAAAATATTCCTGACACTAATCCTGCGGATAACTGTAAAAAACTCTTGGGACTATTATCTAAGTTAAGCGAAATTCAACGCAACAAAATAAAAAAACTGTCTTTAAAATACACTCCGCAGACAATCGCATTATTGGGTGCAATGCTTGAAGTGTTGAATCCGAACGAAGATGTTCTGATACTGCAAACGTCGCTTAATTACCAGACATTTTATAATTTATCAATTCCGCAAGAAGTATTGCCTAATCAAAAAAAATGGAATATAAGATGAAACTGCACGAAAATCAACCTCTGTTTGCCCAACTACTCAATTTTGCAGCAAACACCCTGAATATAAGACCAGAATTTATCGAGAAAGACTATTGGATTACTCGTGCGTTACAGAGAATGTCTCAAAATATCAATGCCGAGAAAGTAGTTTTCAAAGGGGGAACGTCCCTCTCTAAAGCATACCGTCTAACCAATCGCTTTTCTGAGGATATAGATGTAGCTGTCATTGATGCGGATTCTTTTTCTGGAAATCAACTAAAAACATTCATCAAACGACTTGCGAAGGATATGTTAGCCGATCTAAACGAACTTGTCGTACCCAATGTAACAAGTAAAGGATCTCGCTTCTACAAGGCAATTTATCAATATCCAAACTTGGTCGGACTCACTGCTTCCGCTATGAAAGCAGGACAGATCCTAATCGAGATCAATACTTATGCGAACCCATATCCATACATCAATAAGGAAATCAGCTCGTTTCTGACAGAGTATCTTGTAACTATTGGCAGAATAGATTTAATAGAACAATACAATTTAAAATCTTTCTCAATCAATGTTTTAGACAAACGGAGAACGACTGTGGAGAAATTGGTTTCATTGTTTCGTTTCTCATTTGAGGCTGATACCATTAAATCCTTATCTTCGAAAATTCGTCATTTCTATGATTTGTATTATTTGATAAACGATAATGAATGCTATGATTATATTCAATCAACTGCTTTCCAGAGCGATTTCCAAGAACTTTTTATACACGACCAACAACAATTTTCCGAGCCTAATGGGTGGTGTATAAAATCTGTCAAGGATTCCCCTTTGATTAAAGATTTTCAGGGAATATGGATGAAACTTAGTCCTAATTATCGGAAAGAGTTAATGCCTTTAGCATTCTCTGAAATTCCTAACGAAATGTTGATAGCGGAAAATTTCACCAAAGTCTTAAATAATTTATTGATTCAGTAATGTGCATAAATAAGGTATTAAGCGATATTATAACAATTATGGATAAACCGACAAATACCGAAAAAGAATTTTTGGATAAGTTGAAATTGCTGACAAAGAGCAAAGATAAATGGGAATTTGCGATAGATGATGTTGCAACAGGACTTTCAGAAAAATATTCATCTGCTGTAACAGCAAAGGTTTTGTGGCTTCTTGGAGAAATGGGACTAAAATATCCTTTGCGAATGCAAGAACACATTGGCAAAATTGCCAACTATTTAGAAAACAAAGATCCCAAACTACGGGAACGAGCAGTAAATGCAATAGGACGGATAGGTAGAGCAGATAAGAATTTAGTTCTTCCTTATTTAGACAGACTGATGCAAATGGTAGAAGATGAAGCCGATAATGTAAGACTGTCATTTGTTTGGGCTTGTGAAAATATTGCAACGAGTGCTCCAGAGTTGTTCTGTGAAAGGCTAAAGCTGTTTTACGAATTGATGCAAGACAAGTCTGAAAGAGTGCGGATAGAAGCTCCTGAGATGTTTCGTGTGATGGGAAAGAGAAAACCTAAAGTTGTAGAGCCTTATTTGGATAAATTGCAATGGTTTGCTGATAATGACCAACATTCTGTCGTCCGTATTCATAGTGCGGGGGCAATCCGCATCACAGAGAAAGCATTACCGGACTATATGTGATTATAAAGTTTCATCCTAACAGTAAACCAATATAGAATAATGGATGAGAGATGACGAAATTAGAAACGATAGTGCTACTTCTCCCTATTGTATTCATGATTCACGAATACGAAGAGATTATTATGTTCCAGAATTGGCTTGGCAATAATAGAAACGAATTAAAAAGGCGTTTCCCGAAATTCGAGCAGTTTCTTGCACATAGGGGACATTTTGACTATTCAACAGCCACGTTTGCTGTTGGTACGGCTCATGAATTTATTCTGATTTCTGCTATTTCTTTCTGTTCGATATGGCTGGACGCTTATCAATGGTGGTTCGCTGCATTTGCAGGGTATTCCGTCCATCTTATAGTACATCTTGCACAATGGGCAATATACCGAAAATATATACCTGTTATCATTACCACAATCTTGACATTGCCTTATTGTGTCTATGCCTTTGTTGAATTTGCAAAGGGATCTATTCTATCTCCTTCACAAATGTTCTTATGGTCAGTTGTCGGGATTATCCTAACAATGCTTAGCTTACTCTCTGCTTTTTCTTGATGAGCAAGTTTCAACAATGGCAGAATAAAAGATAGAAAGTATTGTCAATCATGAAATAACTCAAAGATATGCCCCATTTGCCAATCCATAGAAGTTCACAACTCACAGATTTTGGAGTTTATCTGAAGACGATTATATCTAAAACATCAGTATCTTCAGACAGATATGCCTTTTCTCATACTGACGACTATTATTTCTTTGGTTTTATAGAGGAGGGACGATGTCGCTTAAATATAGATTTTAAGGAGTGTACTTTCGAAAAGGGGAGTCTTGCAATCATTCGTCCGGGACAGGTACATCGCATCATTGATGCTTACAATCTTTCTGCAAACTTCCTTACTATTGACTCGGTATTGGTAAATAAGGAGGAGAAACGACTATTGGAGCGGTATGGTCGCCAAGAAATACAACTCTCCGACATATCGGAACTGAAACCATTATTATCAATTCTTGCTCGCAGACTTAGTTGCACCGAAGAACCATCTTCAAAACCTATCGTTCAGCGACTGACCACCGTCATTGTAGGGTTGGTCGTGGAGAACATTGTAAATGCAACAATAGTTCAATCCAAATTGCAGGGGAATATAAACAGATATAAGGAAATCGCGTGGGAATTTCGGGATTTATTAGAAAGCAATGTCCGAACGAACCGTGCTCCTTCGTTCTATGCCGAACGTTTGAATATAACGGTTGCCTACCTGAATGAAGCGATAAATGCTGTTTTGGGGACAAGCGTGAGTCGCCATATCCAAGATGAGATTATTTTGCAGGCAAAGCGGAAGTTGGTCTATACGACAGCCTCCGTCAAGGAGATTGCGCATAGTCTGGGCTTTGACGATTACTCCTACTTCACACGACTGTTTACCAAGGTTGCAGGCGTTTCTCCCACGCTCTTCAGAAGGACTTACCACGAATAGTGCTATCATTACCATTGTCTGTCTATTGTGACAGCCTGTATCCCGCCGTACCTTTGCAGCGAACTTTATTCACTTGAAAAGATACGGATTATAAGGATGAACAACGCTGTGAATATTTTGCGAGAAGGAAGTATGATGAAAGCCCTGACAAAGTTGGGGATACCTATTGTCATCGCAATGCTGATTATGGCGATATACAATGTGGTGGACACTTTCTGGGTTGCACGTTTGGGAACTCTTCCCGTTGCCGCCGTATCGGTCGTTTTCCCTCTGTCGCTGTTATTTCTCGGGATAGGTTTGATGTTCGGTGTCGGAGGCGGAGTGTATATATCCCGTCTGTTGGGAGCGAAGCAGGTTGTCAAGGCAGGTCAGGTCGCTTCCGTCTCGGTGATTACTTCTGTGATATTGGCTGCTCTCATTGCCCTTGTGTGCAATGCGTTCCTGCCGGACATTCTGCTGTTTATGGGAGCAAACGAGGGAATGATGCACTTGGCAGAAGCATACGGCAGACTCTTCATCATCAGTTGTGTCATAGGGGCGTTGAATGTGTCGATGTCCAACATCATTGTTTCACAAGGGGCATCGAAAATATCCGCAACGGCAATGATTATCGGCTCTGTCGTCAATGTTGCATTAGACCCCTTGTTTATCTACACCTTCAATTGGGGAGTGGAAGGTGCGGCATGGGCAACCATTCTTTCAAGAATCATCACGACAATCATTTATATTCGCTTCATCCTCTCGAAAGCAGAGGTAAAAGTGTCGTTTGCCCTGTTCGCTCCCACGATAAGAATGTATGCGGACATCATCAAGATAGGCATCTCGATGCTCTTTCTGCAATTGCTCCAAACCCTTTCCGTCAGTCTGTTGCAGAGAGCAGCCGTGAAATATGGTGCAGAGGCAGTTGCAGCCGTGGGAATCGTCTTGAAAATCGTTACGTTGGGAACAAATGTGGTTTTCGGATTTGTCAAAGGACTCCAACCGATGGCCGGCTATAACTATGGAGCAGGCAATTTTCAACGATTAAAGGAAGCGGTGAGATGTTCCCTGATACTCACAACCTCGTTTTGTGTGCTTTGGAGCATACTCATAATGGTATTTACCTCTCCTGTCATCAGTTGTTTCGGCAAAGACGAAACAATGCAGGGAATCGCAAGGATAGCCCTTCGAGCCAATACGATTATGTTCTTCACTTTCGGTTTTCAATTTGTGTATTCCACACTATATATGGCAATCGGACAGGCAAGGCAAAGCCTTTTGCTCAATATCGGACGGCAAGGTCTGTTTTTTATCCCTGCCATCTTGCTGCTTCCATCGTATTGGGGATTGAACGGAGTACTCTATGCCCAGCCTGTCGCCGACGTCTTTGCAACTTTGATGACACTGTTCTTCGCCATCCAAATTCATAAGGAGATAGGTCATAAATCACATCTCATAACAGAGAATCTGCAATGTTGAACCATAAAAGATATGATTATGCTAAGACTTACTCAAACGGAAGACTTCAAGACGATAATTTCGTCTTGCTCTACAAAAGAACAAGTACAAAAAGCGTCGGAGAACTTTATGAAGAGAATCATTGCTCTATCTGACGCAGAAGACGATACCATCTCTTTGTTTCGTGTTCTCCGCTATACTCGTTTTCGTTTACAAACTTTGCAAGAGGCGTATCTGATGAACGGAGAGGGGGAAAAATGTGTCGGAGCTGCTCTTTGTTATTGACACGGAGTTGAAATTACTGAAGATGCGAATACAGGGGCTTCTTCCTACTTTGCCCGTCAAATCAGCCAAGAAACTCCGTTGGACAGGTAAGACAGCAGATTTGGTAGAACTGCTCTATGCCCTTGATACTTGCGACAGTATCAATAATGGAGAGATTGGTGTAGAGGAACTGGCAGACACTCTTTCTGAAATCTTCGGTGTGGAGATAAAGAACTGCTACAACGTCTATATGAATATGAAGCGTCGCAAGGATGACAGTCGCACCTATTTCCTTGATGAACTCCGTGAGAAGCTGAACAAGCGTATGGTAGAGAGCGACCTAAAAGGCGGCAAGTTCAAGAAACGGTAATCGCATGCAAAAGGTTAATCAGGCTTCCCGAAATGAGAGGGAAGCCTGATTTTCTTTCATAGAGGAATAACAGTACACAGTAAAAGGCTACTGTCGATGTTGCCATTTCTCTTGAAATTCACGAGTCAATTGCACGATTTCACCTCCGATTATTGCTAGTTCAAGTGTCAGTTTCTCCAACTTTGCGAGCATGGCAAAGGCTTTCTTTTCTGTAAAGTTGCTCTTCATTGCAACTACTGTCTGATTGTAATTGACTCCCACACTGCGGAATTGTCCATACAAAGTCGTCAGCTTTTGATAATAGTCAAGCAATGAACGATCCACTTTTATCACCCGAAAAGTCTCATTAAAGATTCTTGCCTTGATGAATAGTGACAGACTTGGTACACCGCTTTCCTCTTTCATCGTGAGGAAATGAGCGTATTCCGTCGGTGTGAAATTGACCGAAACACGCTTTTCTGTCTTCTCTTTGGAGCGTGCGCTCCGAATGTTCTTCATTTTCATTTCTTACTTTGGATTTTAGTGTTTCACGGCATAACCGGCATTCGAAACATGATATTGTCTCTTTCAAGAAAAACGACTTCGGAGTTTTTCAGCTCTCTCGGGGAGCAAGGGTTTTATGCTGCAAAAACGAAGTCGTGCTGCATAAAACATACCTTGCTATTTGCTCCAACGCAAATAAATCCGCCTCGAAAGGCGGTGCTTTATCTTCTCGAAATGTCTGTTTTCAAAGCCATGAAATACCGGCTTATCGCTTACTGCAAAGTTACTAAGCGTTGTGTCTAAACCCCTTACCTCATACGAAGCCACAATTATCCAAATCGACGCCACAAGTACGCAATTAGCAAAAAAGGAGGAAAAATCAGCTTGAAAGACGCCTATATTTGCTCCGTTGAAGAGCAAATTGAAGATGCCTGCCATCGCAAAAGGACTTAATAGAGACGCATCCCTTTTTGAGGGGATATACAACGAATATAGTTGGAACTTCGACAAAGCAATCGAGGAGATGTATCCGCGAACAGCGGTACAATTGTCCTGACGAAGACAGAGGGAAATCTGCGATGACGGAACGGTAGGTGAATTCCCTATTTCGGGCAGACTTTCTGAAGTGTCTGATGATGTTCAAGGACTACAGCAAGAATACCACCTTGCTGCTTGCCATCTTGTCCTACAATGTAGGAATGGGCAGATTGCTTGGCTACGGAGAACATCCCAAGAGTTGATAGTTACGGAAGATAGAGATGGGCGACAGCATTTTATATCATGATTTTTTCTCTTTCTGCCGATACAAAGGTTAAGCTCTGATAGGTCTTGTCAAACGGCGAAATGTAGAGTTTGCCCTATTTTATGTACCCTGATTATCAAATACGCCTTTTGCGACATTTTTATGCTCTGCCAGAGGTGTTTTCTTGCCTTTTTCTTCGCCTTTCTCATTATGTATGAGTATCTTTGCCAAAAATAAACTTCAATTTGAGTGTATGCGTCGAAAATCAATACTTGAAATGTCTCATGAAGAAGCCAAGGAATTCTTCCTAAAAGACAAAAGTTATTGCAACATAGATCTTCCTGAATACTTTTCTTTTGCTAAGCTATTAGGTAAAATAAGTAAGGCTGTAGATAAAGTACAAGATGTTTCAACTTTTTATTCGGAAAGAAATCTAAGAAACTGTGAAAAAGTAAACCATATACTATTTGCAAACAAAGATGGAAAACTTTCTTGGCGTCCACTACAAATAATACATCCCTTTCTTTATGTTCTATTAGTCAAAGAAATCACAGAGGAAGCTAATTGGAAGAAATTATTGGGCAGATTTCATGATTTTCAGAACGACGATAAGATAAAGTGTTTTAGTATTCCAGTAGAAGCTAAGAGCAGACAATCAGATAAGGCGGAACAGATACTTCAATGGTGGGAAAACATAGAACAAGAATCTATAAACCAATCATTGGATTATAAGTTTTCATATGATACAGATATTGCTGATTGTTATGGCTCACTATACACTCATTCTATAGCATGGGCTATTGAAACAATTGGCATTGCAAAAAAGCAAAGAGATGGAAAATTATTAGGAAATAAAATAGATGCTCATATAAGAAATATGCAGTATGGGCAAACTAATGGAATTCCTCAAGGTTCTGTTTTGATGGATTTTATTGCAGAAATAATTTTAGGTTACATTGATGAATTGCTCGCAGCTGAAATAAGTAAAAATAAAATAAATGACTACAATATATTTAGATACAGAGATGACTATAAGATTTTCGTAAATGCCCCAAATGATGGAGAGGTGATTTTAAGGCTATTGTCGGAGCTCATCGTTCCTTTCGGATTAAAATTAAATTCCTCGAAAACGAGAGAGAACAAGAATATCATATCAAGTTCTGTCAAACCTGATAAATTATCATGGTTTCAGCTTAATCAAGATGACCTAACACTACAAAAGCAATTTTTATTGATTCATCAGCATAGTCTTATGTATCCCAATTCTGGAAGTATCGTTCGAGGATTAACGGAATTAAATAAGAAAATATCAGACAAAGAAAAATCCATTCAAATTATCAGCATAACAGTTGATATTATGCTTCATAATCCTAAAGCAATACCTGTATGCTGTTCTATCATTAGTAAAATACTAAAGAACACAGAAGAAAAGATGAAGTTATCCATTTCAAATAAGATATATAAACGTTTAATGGAAACACCAAATTCAGAATTTGCTCAAATTTGGTTACAAAGGATGCTAAAAAACAGTGTTGATAAATTTGGCTTTAAGGAAGCGTTGTGCAGTATCGTGAGGGGAGAAAGTATTGATATTTGGGATAATAGTTGGTTTAATGGGAATAATAAAATCAAAAAACTAATACTTCCAACGTCCATCTTTGACAAAACAATATTTGCAAAAATGGATGAAATGATAGAAGATGATGAAGTGGATATTTTTATACACTCTTTATGATGACTATCATTCCATAAAAAATAGTTTGCGTTGGCTTTTTGTTGCCTTTGAGCTGTCTCAAGTCAAAAGTAATGAGATGCTTCTTTATTGGGATTTCTTTGCTCCTTTCTTCTTCCGCCCGAAGCTCACGAAAGAAAGGAGTAGTCGGCAAATCTGTTGACCACCTTACTCTGTCTGTTCTTCTTGAACGGTTATCAGTCCCGTCTTTACTTCGGGGTGAGTGGAGAAAGCCCAATTTACGTTCGTTCCAATTTGGGTCATTCTAATTATACATTAAATAGAGGCATAAAGTGTAACTATAATGAGGGCATAAGTAAGAATGTACACTGCGATAGCCAAAGCGATGGTAGGGAGCAGCCGAATGAGGAAGTTTCCTGCACATATCCCTGCCAGCCAAAGCCAGATGCTTCCACCCCAAAAGAGATAGCCGGCGAGTGCAAGTGCCACCCAAATTGATATTTTGTATCTCAGTTTCATATTGTCTGTTTTTTTGATTTTATGCGGATTCCAGAGGTGAGGGAGTTTGAGTTTCAACTTTTTCTTTTTCCCTGCTTCTCGCATATCCGACATTTTTTTTATGTGTCTTTCCGTCGGGTCGGTCGTTTTCGTTTCAGTGGCGTAAAAAGGTAGGGCTTAGGACAAACAAGGTTTTACGACGAGAATACTTCCTGCAATGAAATGGAAGTGTGGAGATTGTCGTCTAAACGGCTGGTCGCCCCGTCCTTTTTTGTCCGTGGAAGCCCGAAACTACTTTTGCCGCTGACAACGAACAACTGAGCCCGACATGATATACGGGCATAAGTGGAGGATATGCAGGGAGAGAAGAGAATATACGGAAAACAGAAAGCCACCTCAACGGACGGCTTTACGAAAATAATTCGGAGAAAATTCTTTTTTCTCACAATATACCCTTATCTTTGGAACTAACAAAGTGGTTCTTTGAAATGGCAAAATGAAGTAGAGTGTAGAAGCTCACTGGTTTCCTTATCGTTACCATTCTTTATCAAAAATCAAACTAATCTATTGGTTATTTGATATTTACGAAATCCTCTATGCCTTGCCATGTGATAGGTCAAACGCACCTTGAAACCGCACTGCCTGCCTATCTCTTTCAGTATCTTGTTGCAGGTGGTATTGCTCGGCATGGGGAAAACATGCCCGTCCCGTGTCATTCCCTTGTACTTCTCTATTATCCTTTGCGGAACGTCCAACAGACGGATGTTCGATTCGGTATTCGTCTTCTTCCGTCGGGTGATAATCCATAGGTTGCCGTCGAAGAAGGTTTGCAGGCGGTCGGTGGTGAGGTTCTTCACATCGGAATACGCCAGACCCGTGAACACCGAAAAGACTAACAAGTCCCTTACGAGTTCATGCTGCCCGTTCTTCATCGGCGCATTTATGAGCGTCTGTATCTCCGCTTGGGTAAGGTAGCCCCTATCCACGCTTTCGGGAGAGTTGATATACCCGGCAAAGGGGTTGAAAGGCAATCGTCCGTCGTTCCGCGCTATCGAGATGATGTGTTTCAGCACAATCATGTAGCCCCACACGGTATTGGTACGGCATTTCTTCTCCGTGCGCAGAAAATACTCGAAGTCGTTGATGAAAGAGAGGTTCAACTCCTTGAGGGGAATATCCTCACGCTTGTAGGTATGGGGCAGGAATTCCCGGATATGCTTGCATACGGTCAGATAACGGGTGAATGTCCCCTTTGCCCTGCTGTGCCCCACCTTCTTGGCGAACTCTGCGTTGTGCTGCTCGAACAGTTTCAGCAGGGTTTCCTGTTTGACACCGATACCGAGATAGGTGTCTTTGAGCTTGGCGGCGGTAACATACCCGTCCGTCTGCATAAGCTCTTGATAGCGGCGGTTCACGTCCACACGGATTTTATCGACGGCACGGTTGATTCGCTGCGCCTCGGTGCTCTTTCCCGAGGCACGGCTGTTTTTCACGTCCCACAAGCGTGGGGGAACGTCCAGCTTGCAGCTGAACTGTTTAATCTCGCCGTCCACCGTGATACGGCACATCAAAGGCAGGTTGCCGTTGGGCTTGGCACTGCCTTTCTTCACGTAAAACAATACTTTGAATGTACTTCGCATAACTCACACTTTTTTTGGTTACAAAATTAAGTTACAGTGAGTTACCGACAGATATGCAAACCTGCGCAAATCACAGAAATAGAAGCCTTTAACTAAAAACTTTCATCCGTTACGGTAGTAATGGGGTGGTAACTGAACTCTTGCTGCTTTTGGCTTCAAGGTGGCTTTCAGTTGCTTCCTTACCACACAAAAACGAAGCGTAACGAACACTGTTTCAGTGCTATTCGCTACGCTTCGCTCAAATTTGTCTTTTCGCTATGTGTTTATTTTAGACCGTTGGACACAGGAAAACCAATCTTCCCGTTACCCCCGTTTCGTAGTTGGTGCTCACGGTGCGCAAAACGAAACCGGTTGGAATGACCGCCCTTCGACATTGTATCTGTTTGATGCTTCATTTCTGAAACTGAATAAGTTGACATTGTCGTATAATCTACCTCAGAACTGGATTCAGAAGCTCGGTATGACTTCTTGTTCCGTTTATCTTTCAGGAGAAAACCTTTTTACATTGAAAAACAAAAAACTGAATGTGCCTGACCCCGAAGCCGCCCTTACTTCCGGCATAGCACAGAAAGGCGTTCCTTCTCCACGTAGCTTTATGATTGGACTTGATTTAACCTTTTAATTCATGGATGGATATGAAAATAATAAATAAACTCGGTTATGTTCTTCTCTTTTTCGGTATGCTCACCGGATGTAGCGGTCTGTTGGATGATGTGCGGCCGGATACGTACATTCTAAATTCTAAAATCACCGTAGAACAACTTCCATTACTTGTGCGAGGGATGTATAAACGTATGCTTGGTGGCTTGTATGGGCAAGGTAACTTCGGCGATGAAATCGCTTCCGACAATTTCGGTTCCCTTTACAGCCTTTCTGCTGTCAGTAATTATACTAATTTTGATGCTTGTAATGTATCGGTGGATGACGGACTGATTTGCGGGCGTATGTATGATTATCCATATAATGGCATTGGTGCGGCCGACATCATCATTAATTTTGTCAATGATAATGGGGATGAAGATCCTGTTTCGCGTCAGGCAAAAGGAGAGGCTCTTGTGCTACGTGGCTATTGTTATATGTTGTTGGCTGAGCGTTTTGGTGATGCCGTAATTACTCTTAGTGCAAAGGATGACATTCTTCGTGAGCAGGATTCTGAGGATAAAGTATGGGAACGTGCGGAGATAGATTTGAAAGAGGCTCTTTCTTATCTGAAGGACTACGAAGTCCCCACGTCTATCTCCCTACAAGCGGCACAAGCTCTTCTTGCACGTCTTTATTTGAATCGTGGTGTTCTCACTTCTGATGCTGGAATGGTTGCTAATGCCGGTATGTATGCATCCCAAGTGCTCTCTTCCTCCACTTCTTTGGAACTGAACCCTGATTTCCAAGATAATTTCCGTTCCGGAAGCACCGGAAGCGAAGTAATATTTTGTATGCAGGAAGTACAATCTGTAGCCTACAATGCCTATTTGTATAGTTTGCTTTCTCCGGAATCCTACGAAGGTAGAAATAGTGGTAATACTTGGGTAGAACCCTCTTTGGCGACTCTCTATAATGAACCTGATGACCAGCGTGCCCAGTTGATAGTGAAAGATGTCTATAGTACTACGGGGCAGGAACTTGATTATTGCGTTAAATTTCCGGCAGATAATAATCCTGTCTGGTCAATTGTCCGTTTGGCAGAAATGCATCTTATAGTTGCCGAGGTGGCTGCCCGGTCTGGCGTCATAGATGTTTCCGGTTACAATGCGGTCCGTAGTGTTCGTAATGCTTCGCTGAAACAAAATACGGATTTTGCCAATGTGGATGCATTCTTGAAAGAGATAGAAAATGAACGGCGTCGTGAGTTTGCCGGCGAAGGTCTCCGTTGGATGGATATGCGTCGTTTCGGTAGTATGAAAGCTCATTTGGAGTCTAAAGGTGTGGATATTCGCCGTGTTCATTTTCCTGTTTACTCAGGAGAACGTGTTAATAATCCAAAACTTCATCAAACTCCTTATTATCAATAGTTTTAGATATTGTATGAAGATATTCTCATTTTGAATTTAGTATGGTAGGGAATTATCGTTCTGAGTAAGTAAGGCGATAAGTTTTTGAATTCTCTTCTTGTTTATAATGAAAAGCAGTGTCGAATTCCTTTGAGAAAGTTCGGCACTGCTTCATTATTGGGAGGGGTATTGACTGAATTATTGCTGTCCGGCAAACATTTTGTGTAAGACAAGAATTAAGATTGATTCCATTTGCAGGATTCAGCCCTTTGGTTACCTTGAAAAATGAACAGGTTGTGGGCTGGACTTTCGGAGAAGGATACATAAACATGGGTATTAAGGGTTTTTAAATGACACACACTAATAGTGATATTTTGATATCGTGTTAATGTAAAAATCTCCCGCTTCCTGTCAGTACAGGGCGGGAGGTTTTTGCCTTTTAAGGGATATTTTTCATTTGTTCACCCGGTTTACGATGATGGCGATGTCACCGGCGACGGTGACATTCGTTGCCGTACCGAAACTATCCATAGCGATATACAAGGTGATCATCCACCCTTGTGCCGTTTCATCGAAACCTAACATGGATTGCAACAATCCCAATGCCGCCATAATGGCTCCTCCGGGTATTCCCGGTGCGGCGACCATTGCAATGCCCAGTATCATAGTAAAACCCGCATACTGGCCGAGTTGTAGTTCTCCTCCAGACATCAGCATAATGGTCATCGAACAGGCTACAATTTTCATCGTGCTCCCAGACAAGTGAATCGTTGCACATAGAGGAATCACAAAACCTGCAAGGTCGGCATGCACTCCGTTCTTTATCGTTTGCTCCAATGTTACCGGAATCGTTGCTGCTGACGATTGTGTTCCGAGCGCCGTTATATAAGCAGGGGGAGATTATTTACGACATAACCCTCATTTTTATATACATATTCACATCTGTAGTATTTAGAGATTAAAGAATATGACTTTTTGAGTAATTCAAAATATGTAGTGCATTTTAAAGTATCGTATTTTGATGCCAACCAATTAAAGTGTGAATAGGCATTGTAATTTAAGACATCTACAAATGCGTTACGAGAGAAAGCTGAAGATAAATTCCTCAGTTTAATCAACTCTTTATTTACACTTGTAGTAACCATATACAATACACCTAATTTAAAGCTATATTGTAAAAGTACAAAAAATATTTTGTAATATACAGAATCTCATGGATAAAACAGTCATTTGCTTATGCCTTTTTAGATTTATAGCAATTTCGTTCGCATGATTTCTCCAAAATCTTTTGCTGTATCTTGTTCGCCTTATTAGGTATTAAGTCGACTAACAAAAATTTTAATTATTATGAAACTACAAATAAGTTTCAGATTGAAAGGGCTACCGCATTGTATTCATGAGTTATCATAGAATATTGTGTATTATTTATCTGTGTTGCTTGTATACTACTAATAATAGAAATCATGTCGAATCTGTGCAAAAGGGAATTTTATGGCAATTATTATATAGAATAAAAAGTGATGATAGTAATACTTGGATGGTGAACCGATGTATTTATCATATACTCCGAAAAACTGTCACTTGTGACACTTTTCCGGAGGTAAAGTTATATATTTTCTTTCTAACCAGAGAAATACATCGAAAGAACAGGCGAAGCCGTTGCTTCGGCAATAAATTAACCGTTTGATAAACTAACCTGTTGTGGATGATTTGCCGGTCTAAAAAGCGTCAGGTTAGGGATTACTCCTTATTCATCTCCTATTCACGCCCTATATACATACGTCGGGGATAAGGTGTGAATAGGGTATGAATAGGAGGTGTAACGGCTATGTTACCTGTCTTCACCCTGTTTTCTCCTTGTGTGGAGCATTGTTTCAATGTTTTCTGCAAAACTTTTGATGGGCGGGAGTGACAAATTATTTTCTATCAATATCAATTCGAGTTATTTCATGCGAATCCACTCTTATGCATTTTGCCGCAGACTCATCAAATAGAACATAATTACGTCCCCCTTTATGCAAAGAACTTTCAAAAGTAATTCCATCTGCAGTAGCTCCTTCTGAATCAACTATACGTCTGCAATATTCACAAATAAGTTGTGTGGGCACATATTCTATTTCAGAATCATATCTGCGAAGTGGTTTTGATAGATCAGAGCTTATTGCTTCAATAACTTTCTTTTTAATAATAGTTTCTTTTAAAGGGACACTACCATCATTGTATGATAAAAATAAATTTACATCATATACAAAATCTATTAGCTTCAAATCTTTTTCTATTCTGAATGTACCAACACTCAATTTATCTAAATACACAGCACGAACTTCAAAATATGTGGTTTTAGCAGAGTCACTCAAATATAAATACGGTATTCCGATAGGATTGGCACGACCAGCTGTAGTTAATTCTTTTGGAGGGCATCCCATTTTATCCCATTTAATCTTTTTCTGACCAATCGGAGTAACACGGGAGCGATATAATTTTTGACCAATATGTAAACTTTTTCCTGCTGTAAGATATTCATATTGAGCAAATTCATCCATGTTGGTAAAAAAGCGAGAATTCTCTTTAACACTGTTTTTTAGCCTATCCCAAACTGCAACACGATCTTGGATTTCATTTGTGTAATCTACACAAGTATCTATAGAGTAGTCCAAATGGGATGTAGATATAATATCAGATAATAAAATTTTTGCAACATCTTTATCTTTAAAGATATGCCACTCGTCTTGAATAATATCAACTATTGTTTTGTTGCTGTTATCTGTTAAGGAAAATAGTGAAAGTAAAGCATTAAAGAAACCATGAAAATCTGAGAAGTCCATTAACTTTCCTTCTTTTCCACATACATCACATACGCCATTGATAACAGCATTGGCATTTATTTCGGAACGTAATTCTTCATCAAGAAAACAATCTTTACATATATACATACACAGTTATTATAAAGAGAGAATTAGTTCCAAGTGATTCTTTACAGATAATTTTTTCAAATATCCAAGACCTGGGTAGCCATCGGAAGCATCAGCTTTTTGGATTATTTCTTTAACCGCTTCTGTCTGATTTTTATCTTCATAGAATGGTGCGACTTTCTTTGCAGCTTCTCTGAATTTTCCGCGAATATCACTATTTGTCTCATTGCTATCGGAAACAAAATGATGAACATATAATTGTTCCTCGTTCTTTCTATAGGAAAGGTGAATAACTAAAGCGTATGGCAGCATGCCTCCTTCTATATATTCAGATGGTAAGGTCGTGTAATCTGAATATCCATCTAAATGGCCTTCTTCTTTATAGAAAAATGGTTCCTCAGAAAACAATTCATCTACTTCGAGTGCATAGTCTGCATTACGAACCCTTGATTTGAAACAGTCATCTAATCGAATGATTTGTTTTCCCGTTTCCTTTAATTTACTTCTTAATCTTCTTGAGATAGTAGAGCCGAATGAGTTTACAATATATCCGATAGATGGATTATTGATTATCTCCCATGCATTTTCATCATCCATATCCATACAGGTACGGAATATAATCATAGCACGCTCAAACTTATACTTATCAATTATTGATGGTATTTCATGAGCATTACGTTTGGAATAAAGAAATGCAGGAATCCAACTCTTCTTATGATCATTATCCATTAATTTTTCATTCAGCGACCATGCATCAAAATGAACTGTAGGGTGTTTGAAATCCCCATCTTTAGGATTTAAGATAAGTGCAAATTTTAATCCGTTGGCAAGTATCTCATCTATAGCAAGATCTAATGCATTAGGCTGTTGTTTTACCGGCTCTAAAATGGGTGTTATTGAATCTTGCCCTTTATGTTCTGCTGAAAATTCTCTTAAAGCCTTAAGCTCATATTGTTTTGCACGAAGATATGGATAATACATAATTTATGCATGATTTATGTTGATGTTCAATTGTTTCAATAATTTATTCGCCTTATCTTCCGGCAAATTTAAACTTAGCATCATTTGTCTGATTGACATAGGGTATTTCCGTAGTAACGATGTATTGTTTTTACGCTTTTTTACCTCACGCAAGAAAAACTCCCTAACCTTGCCTGAATCTGCATGAGAAATAACATTGTAACAATATGTATACATATCATAACCTGCTACTCCATCCAAAGAAACGCCTAAAGACAATGCGATATTCTTATATTCGTCTGTTCTAAGACAAGACATTAATGTTTTAGGTTCAAAGTGTTCGTTCTGATATACCGATCTGACTTCCTTTAGAATAATACGTCCATTATCCCGACTCATTGTTATAATCCCAGTAGTGGGTTCGACTATATTATAGTATTCTTCTAATCTGTCTTCTGGAACAACTAAATAGCATTTATCAAAAAAACGTTTATAGTCTTCCATTTGTTTATCTAACCTTCGAGGTGTATCATACTCGGTTTTGATTTCAAACGCCTTACTCTCTCCATTAAACATTACCATATCAGCAATAGAGTTCCCGACTCTGAATTCGCTGAAATAAACCGAGTCTCTTGCGCCATATTTTTTTAGAAGAAGTTTTATTAACTCATTTTTATATACATACTCACATCTGTAGTATTTAGAGATTAAAGAATATGACTTTTTGAGTAGCTCAAAATATGTAGTGCATTTTAAAGTATCATATTTTGATGCCAACCAATTAAAGTGTGAATAGTCATTGTAATTTAAGACATCTACAAATGCACTACGAGAGAAAGCTGAAGATAAATCCTTTAGTTTAACCCACTCTTTATTTACACTTGTAGTAACCATATACAAAACACCTAATTTAAAACTATATTGCAAAGGTACAAAAATATTTTGTAAAATGCAGAATCCCATTGATAAAACGTCCTCCATATGCAAAGAGCGTTTCTCCTGTTTCATTTTCCGTATAGGGCAAATGCCGTGCCGATATAATATTTGGACGGAGAACCGATGCAGTGGAGCAGTGTTTCAATGTTTTCTGCAAATATCGTCCGGATACCCGGATCTTATTCCATATAGGATTTTCCTGTCTTTATATACGTATTTCCCTGTCTGTATAATAGATTTTGAAAGGGGGAGGCGATGGTGCTACTTTTACTTCCGAAATTTGATTCCGGCCGGGATCTTGTGTATAACCTATTAAAACAAAATGTTATGGCAAAGAGTGAAAATGTGATTCGGGGCCGTATCGGGAACATGATTTTTTACCGGGTGAGGGGAGTGACCCGGATTCGTTCTGTTCCGTTGTCGGCGGTCAGGCCGGATGCGTTGAAGTGCCGGACCGCCCGGTTGCGTCTGATTGCGGCAGTCCGGTTTTATCAGCGTTTGCAGGATACCCGGTTACGGGATATCTGGCGGCTGGCGGCCAAAGATACGGCGATGAACGGGTATAACCTGTTCGTGAAACAGAACATCTATGTGTTCAACGAACGTACGCTTTTCGATCCGGCCCGGTTACTGTTGGTGTTCGGCACTCTTCCACCGATGAATTGTCTTGAATTGGCGGAACAGACAGGGCGGCGCATAGTCCTGACCTGGAAAAACAGTCTGGAGCCGGCGGGTGTTCGGGCAACCGACCGGGTGGGGGTGGTGGCTTTGTGCGAAGGGAAAATGTATTCGCCCCTTTGGTTGGATAAAGCCGTGAGTTACCGGCAGGAGCAAAGGGTGGCCGTAGAGTTGGAAGGTTTGCCGGCGGGGACGGTCCACCTGTATTGTTTTTTCGTTTCGGCAGACGGGACGGCTTATTCTCCCGGCAGTTATTTGTGTATTCATTTAAAATCTGACGTATGAAAGGAATAGTGGAAACCGTGGCCGGTGTCATAGAACGCCTGTCGATATCTTCGACCGAGAAAAAACGGTTGAAGCAGGAACTGGAAACTCTTTTGGTGGATTATGAACGGGAACATTTGCAGGTGCAGTCGGGCGTGCTGCGCAGCGAGGCACAGGGCAACTGGTTGCAGCGTTCGTGGCGTCCGGTGATTATGCTTGCCTTTACTGTGGTGATATTGGTGGGAATGTTTACCGATTTGCCCATGCCGGAAGATACCTCCCGGTTCTGGGATTTGCTGGAAATCGGATTGGGCGGATATATCGTCGGTCGTTTCCGGATGAGAAAGTGATAAATTTTATTATTGTCAATTATGGAAATCTTGAAACATCGTTTGGTGGATGGTGGCGTGCAGCATCTGGTTTGCCGGAAAAACAGCCGGAAGCTGTCAGGTCCCGATATGATTGTGGTGCACTACACGGCCGGGACAAGTGCACGCACGGCAGCCGAGTTCCTGGCAAAAGAAGAAGTGAAAGCCTCGGCGCATTTGGTCATTGGCCGGCAGGGCGAATTGTTCCAGCTGGTGCCTTTCGATACGGAGGCCTGGCACGCCGGGCGGAGTTGTTATGGCGGGCGGGCGAATCTGAACCGTTATTCCATCGGCATCGAGTTGGATAATCTGGGGCGTTTACAGTGGCAAGAGGGGCGTTTCGTGGCGGAGTGTGGCGTGGAAGTCGCTCCGGCGGATGTTTATGTCGACGATACGGGTGAATTGGCGACTTTCTGGCACCGCTATACGGACCGTCAGAAAAGGCTGCTCCGGGAAATATGCCGGTTACTGAAACAGCATTATCCCATCCGTTACGTCGTAGGACATTCGGATATCACCGACCGGAAACAGGACCCCGGTCCTGAATTGCACGGATTTATGTGCAAGTGATTCATTATGTTAAACTTTAAATTAAAAAATCATGGCAGAATTTAATTCTTATTTGTTGGGCAAGGTTACCAAATCGGTAGGTAATATTACGTTGGTTTACACCAAACGTAAAAATATCGCGAAAGCGAAAGTGTTTAAACGGAAAGACAATCCTACGCCGGAAATTCTGGAGCAACGGGCAAAAATGAAGACTCTGGTGCAGTTCGGCAGGCGTATATTGCCTGTTGTCCGTAAAGGTTTTGCCGGAGTAGGGCGTGGTACGGCATTCAATGCCTTTGTCGCGCTCAATATGGATAAAGTATCGTTCGGTGCCGGTTCGGTGGCAACGATAGATTACGGGCGGCTGTTGCTGGCTTCCGGTTTGCAGCGGGTGCGTATCGTTGCTTTGAATAATCGCGGTGTGGCGGGCGAAACGGAATATGCCTTACCTGAAGAGTGGGAAGCGTCGAAAGTGGAGGCGTATTGTTTTGCCACTTCCCCCAATGGACGGATGGTGTCGGACAGCATGCATTTAACGGTCTGAAAAAAGAAAGGAAATAGAAGAGGGTATAATGACCGGTAATGCAGCGGGCGGTCTCCGTGCAAGGCCGCCTCCGCCGCTCTTTCCGGTAAGAAAGTCCACCCAATTCTGCATCGTCGGTCGATGAGGCATGCGGAAATGGTTTTGTAGAATGATCTGATTAATTTGAATACCGGTATTCATTAGGAGCGATGCCCGTAATTTTTTTGAATAACAGACTGAAATATTGCACACTGGTATAGCCTAACCGCCGTGCTACGACGGCCGGGGTGTTTTCCGCTTTGAGCAACATCCTTTTAGCCGTTTCAAGCCGTCGCAGTTGGAAATACTCATCCAACGTCTTGCCGGTTTCGAATTTCAACAAATCGTTGAAATAAGGGACGGATAGGCCCAGTCCTGTGGCACAATATTCCGATGTAGGCAACAGAGCACCCTGTAACCTGCCGGAGGCGATATAGTCATCGAGCAGGGTTTCCAACTCTTCGAGCACAGTCTTGTTCTTATTCTCGCGTGTGATGAACTGCCGCTCGTAGAAACGGGTGCAATAGTCCAGCATCAACTCGATATGCCGTGAGAGAATGGTTGCGGTGTGCGTGTCGATGGAGTGGTGCAGTTCCTCTTCGATATTTTCAAGACAGCACGTAATGGTTGCCGTTTCCCGTCCGGACAAGTGTAATGCCTCTTCCTTGTTATAAGAAAAAAACGTATAGTTCCTGATATGATTTTTCAGTGAGGTACGGTACAGTAAATCGGGATGAAACGCCAACAGCCACCCTTTGTCCGGCAACACGCCCGCTTCGTTCATGCGGAAAATTTCCCCGGGTTTGAGAAATACCATCGTGGCATTGGAATAGTCGTAATACTTGCGACCGCAGCAGCCACAGCCGTCCGGGCATTCCTCGATGAGCAGCACGGCATAGAATTCGAATTTCACGGCTTCCTGCTCCAAATCCGGGTGTTCCAGATTGATGATACTTGCCTGGGGATGCAGTGTTTTACATCCCAAACGGCGGTTGCATTCACACACGCTCTTTATGTCCAACGTCTTTTTCATCTGTCCTTTCAGCCAATCATCTTTGCCCGGTATTCATTCGGTGTGCATCCGGCCCGTTTCTTAAACAGGCGGCACAGGTGCTGCGGATATTGGAATCCCAGGGAATAAGCTATCTGGCTTACCGTATCCTGGGTGCCGGATATACGGTCCTTTGCCACTTCGATTATTTTCTCCTGAATATATTCCTGCGGAGTCTTTCCGGTTTCTTTTTTCAGCATGTCTCCGAAATAATTGGATGAGAGACACAATTTGTCGGCGAAGTGTTTCACCGAAGGGAGTCCGTCCCGCTCGGCGGCGGATCCTTCGAAATACTCGTCCAGCAACTGCTCGAAACGGGTCAGCACATCCCGGTTGCTTTTGCTGCGCGTGATAAACTGCCGTTCGTAAAAACGCATGCAGTAACCGAGCAGTAATTCGATATAGGTAGCAATCAGTGTTTTACTATGTTTGTCTATATCATGCTCCAGTTCTTTCCGTATGATTTTCAGACAATCCAAAATGATAGTCTGTTCCTCCCCGGATACGTGCAACGCTTCGTTGACTTCATACGAGAAAAAGGTGTAGTTCTTTATCGTTTTATTCAATGACGTGCCGCGAAGCAGGTCGGGATGGAAGATGATGCCATAAGCATCGGTTTGTATATGCCCGACTGTCGGCGTCGTCTCTGCTGTTTGTCCGGGAGCGAAACAGACGATGGTCCCTTCTTCGTAATCGTATTTCTGGCGGCCGTACTTGATGTCGCATGCCTTTTCCAGTTTTAAAAACAAGGCATACACTCCGTAATTAAAACGTATGGTGCCCACCGCGCGGGTCGCTTCATTGAGATTGATCACACTGACCAACGGATGCAGGGTTTCAAGACCGTACAAACGGTTGTACTGATCTACATGGTCCAAATAGAGTATCTTATCCATATTCTCTATGTCTTTATTTTTCACTGTACAAAATTAGAGGATGATACGGATAATCCCATAACCCCGATTACAGATAATATAACCCTGGCTACAGATTTATGCCGTTTTTTCCGGAAATCATGTAATTTGGGTTATCATATCTGTAATTCATCTACACTGTATTTTCAGGTATACGCTTAACTTTGTATCAGGAATCTGAAACTCTGAATCAATAAAATCAAATGACAATGAAACGAATATCAACTATTATGATTGCAAGTTTGTTAGTTATGGGAACGACTGCCGTAGCACAGTCCGAGCCGGTTCCCGGGAAAAACGGTAATAAGTATGTGCCTTACGAAGAGCGTACCGGCAACGAGTCCATCGTCTATTTCACGCGTAACCTTAGTGCTGAAGGACTTATCGAAGCATATGAACAGGTAAGTGCGGACATCAAGGGACATACCGGAGTGAAGCTGCATACCGGGGAGCAGAACGGACCGAACATTATCCCGCGGGAATGGGTTAAAGCCCTGTTCCGGAAAGATTTGTCTGATGCCAATATCGTTGAAACCAATACCTATTACGAGGGCGACCGTTATACCACCGAACAACATCGGCGGACATTGGAAGTGAACGGCTGGACATTCTGTCCTGTAGATATTCTGGACGAAGAAGATACCCTGACATTACCTGTTCACGGTGGTAAATGGTTCGGAAAAATGTCAGTAGGCAGCCATACTACCGACTACAACTCCCTGGTGGTGCTTACCCATTTCAAAGGACATACACAAGGCGGTTTCGGCGGAAGCAACAAGAACATCGGTATCGGCTGTGCGGACGGGCGGATCGGAAAGGCCTGGATTCACACTACACCGGGACAGGATAACCAATGGGATATCCGTGAAGAGGAATTCATGGAACGCATGACCGAATCCACAAAGGCTGTCATCGATTACTTCGGCAAGCAAATCACGTATGTCAATGTGATGCGCAACATGTCGGTATCGTGCGATTGCGAGGGGGTGAATGCCGCTCCTGTCGTGACCCCGAATGTCGGTATCCTTTCTTCTACCGATATTCTGGCTTTGGACCAGGCATGCGTGGATTTGGTATATGCCATGACCGAAGCCGAACACCATGATTTGGTGGAACGCATCGAAAGCCGTCACGGGTTACGCCAGTTGTCATACATGAAGGAACTGGGAATGGGCAATGACCGTTACATCCTCATCGACCTGGATAATGGCGGCAAGCGCATTACCGCCGCGGAAGCTGTCAAGGGTCTGAAACCGTTTGTCAAGGAGTAAATGTATTTGAAAAAACATATAAATAGATAAACCATGTCGAAGAATATTCTGATTTTATCGTCCAGTCCCCGTCGTGGCGGCAATTCGGACACGCTTTGCGATGAATTTATGCGCGGAGCCATTGAGAGTGGAAACCAGGTAGAGAAAATTTTCCTGCGCGACAAGAATATACATCCTTGCACGGGGTGCAGCGTATGCAGCCGGTATAAGAAGCCCTGTCCGCAGAAAGACGATGCGGCTGAGGTGATTGAAAAGATGCTTGCGGCAGATGTCATCGTGATGGGAACACCGGTCTATTTCTATGCCATGAGTGCTCAGATGAAAATGATGATAGACCGTTGCTGCGGACCTTATACCGAAATGAAGAATAAGGAGTTCTATTTTATTGCCACGGCTGCCGAAGAGGATGAAACGATTATGGACCGTATCGTTGCCAATTTCATGGGATTTCTCGATTGTCTGGAGAACCCGACGGTAAAGGGAACGCTGTTTTGCGGCGGTGTATGGCATGCGGGAGAAATTAAGGGAAGCCCGAAATTGCAGGAGGCATACGAAATGGGCAGACTGGTATAGGGAAAGGAACGGATTATGACACTTTTACCATCCTGTGGGGGGTGACCGTGGGTGACAATGCCATTATCGCCGCCGGATCGGTGGTGACGAAAGATGTGGCGGCCAATACGGTTGCAGGAGGCGTACCGGCAAGGTATATCCGTGACATTGACAGGAACGAAAAGCCTGATTTTCCTTGTCCGTCTGAAACGGGAACGGTGGATAAAAAAAGTATGGGATAACCTCTGTAATTGGGGTTATACAATCTGTAATCCATCTACCGGGCCTCTTTGCTGGGCGCTGTAACTTTGCGATGTGAAAAGAAAACAAGAAACAGTAATCATTAAAATCACATCGGTTATGAAACGGATAACTTTTTTAACGGCCGCTTTCCTCTGCCTCTCCGGTTTGACGGAAAGCCCGGCACAGGACACTCAAAGTAACAGGAATATGGAAGAATTGAAACTGACACAGGAATGGGACAAAACGTTCCCGAAGAGCGATAAGGTGAACCACAGTAAAGTAACCTTTGTCAACCGTTACGGCATCACGCTCGCTGCCGACTTGTATGTACCGAAAACGACCGCCGGGGGAGAACTGCCGGCTATCGCTGTCAGCGGTCCGTTCGGTGCCGTGAAGGAACAATCGTCGGGGCTGTATGCTCAGACACTTGCCGAACGGGGTTTCCTCACGATTGCTTTCGACCCCTCGTTTACAGGTGAGAGTGGCGGACAACCTCGCAGTGTGGCTTCGCCGGACATCAATACCGAAGACTTTTCGGCAGCGGTGGATTACCTGGCGACGCGTCCGGATGTGGATGCCGGGCGTATCGGCATCATCGGCATCTGCGGCTGGGGAGGTT